>Ga0308009_10000140_pt1 | contig 63993 bp, 55 predicted proteins | sample Neamet127_FD_203134 | JGI IMG/M metagenome (GOLD analysis project Ga0308009, IMG submission 203134) | Marine microbial communities from water near the shore, Antarctic Ocean - #127 | ecosystem: Environmental > Aquatic > Marine > Unclassified | place: Southern Ocean | collected 2014-07-24 | reverse complement strand
TCCGTCATAGGCAGGATCAGGGCTACTTCCCCAACCAGCGCTTCATCTTAGCGCCGAACTTTGATGGCACCGATATCGCCCGTCCAAGTCGTAAAAGGGTTCAGTACGATCCGCGATTACCCCATGTGCTATGTCCAGCCGAATATCCCGCCGCGGTCGCCTTTGTGAAATACCAGTCGAGCATCTTTTGCATCGGCGCAGCACTCGAAAAACTCACCACCCGCAGCCGACACCCGTCGCGGTCCGCCCCCGCCGCCTCGGTCAACCGCGCCGCCGGATACAGCGGCAGGTCCGCCGGCAACCGGTTCGCCCACCCCGCCGAATAGCCGATCTTCTGTGCACACGCCCCCGCGTCCGGCGTCCCTTGCCGTTCCGCCAGCGCCCCCAGCGTCAGCGCGCCGTTCGCCGTCTTGCACTCGGGGCAATCGTTCGACGGCGCCGGCGCGCGCCGCAGCGTCTTAGGGTCGACCGGATCGGCCTTCAGCGGACCCTCGGGCGGCACCGCGCCGCCCTCCGGTCGCGTCGGTGGCCGTACCGCATCGGTATTGGACGATTGGGTCAACCGAGGGTCGACCATGATCTGCCCGCCCAGCGCCGACGTCAGCGCCGGATCGCGCACCGTGCCGTTGGTCAGCTCGGCATCCAGGCTGTTGAGATCCTGCTGGTCGGTCGAGGACCGGTTACAGGCGGCCAGCGCGAGCGGGAGGAGAAGGGCGGAGCGCAGGGGAAAAGTCATCACCCGCATCCTATGCGCGAAAGACGGTGAAGAAAGCGTTTTTCCGCCCACCTCCGATCCTCCCCCGCCAGGGGGAGGTGGCTGGCACTAGTCAGACGGAGGGGGAGGAAAGGGAAACCCCTGTTCCGTGTCCGCCCCCTCCGTCACCTTCGGCGCCACCTCCCCCTGGCGGGGGAGGATCGTAAGAAAGCGCTACACCGCTCAAGTCTTGCTCGAACCGATCCGACCCGCCATGTTCCCCAGATGCTGAACATCGTCTCGATCCTCATCGGCCTCGTCACCCTGGTGCTCGGCCTCGTCGCCTTCATCCCGCTGCTCGGCTGGATGAACTGGCTCGTCATCCCGATCGGCATCGTCGGCGCTGCGGTCGGCGCGCTGTCGTCGAGCAGCGGCGGCCGCAACCTCAACATCGTCCTGATCATCATCTTCGCGCTCCGCCTGAGCCTCGGCGGCGGCATCATCTGACGCGAAAAGGGCCCGGCGTTCCAACCAGGCCCTTCCACTCTTAAATCCTCCCCCGCCAGGGGGAGGTGGCTGGCACTCGCCAGACGGAGGGGGAGGAAAGGGAAACCGCTGTTGCGTGTCCTCCCCCTCCGTCACCTTCGGTGCTACCTCCCCCTTGCGGGGGAGGATCACCAGAGCCCTCAACGGCAGCGCACGTTGCCCCGGTCGATCGACGACCCCAGCACCGCGCCACCGCCCGCACCGATCAGCGTGCCGAGCAACTGCGAACCGCCGCTCGAGATGATGTTCCCCAGCGCACCGCCGGCCAGGCCACCGACGATCAGCCCCGTGGTCCCGTCGTTGCGACGGCAGTAATAGCGCCCGTTGCCGCCGCGATAGATGCGGTCGTTCCGGCCCAGGCGACGCTCCTGGTAATAGCGCCCGTCGCGGTAATAGCGGTCGGCGAAATACCCGCGCTGCCCCCGCTCGTAGCGGTTATAGTCATAGCCGCGATACTGCTGCCAGTTGCGCCCGTCGTTGCGACGGTCCTGCCGAATGTCGCGAACGTCGCCGCGGCGGTCCTGTCGCGCATCCCGCACCTCGTCACGATATTCGCGGCGCGCATCCCGCACGTCGCCGCGCGAATCCGCGTTGCGAACGTCGCGGCGATAGTCGCGCTGCGCATCGCGGACCTCGTTGTTATATTCGCGATTGGCGCCCCGGATCGTCGACTGCGCACCGACGGGCATCGCACTGAACGCGGTAGCGGCAAGGGCCGCCGACAATATGGCAATACGCATGATCTCTCTCTCCCAAATGATGTGCGTACTGAACGGCCGGCCGATGCGGGGGTTGCGTGAACCGCAAACTACGTTGCATTCAGCCGGCCGACAGGTCCTTGAGATCAGGCGCTTTATCCCGCCAGATTATGCTCCAGCGTGATCTCGGCGTCGAGCACCTTCGACACCGGGCAGTTCGCTTTTGCGTCCGCGGCGATCGCCTCGAACTCTTCCTTCGAGATGCCGTCGACCTTGGCATTCAGCGTCAGCGCCGACTTGGTGATCTTGAACCCGTCGCCATCCTTGTCGAGCGTCACCTTGGCGGACGTCTCGAGCGTCCCCGCCTCATAGCCCTTGCCCGCGAGCGCGAAGCTCAGCGCCATCGTGAAGCACGACGCATGCGCCGCTGCGATCAGTTCCTCGGGATTGGTGCCGGGTTCGTTCTCGAACCGCGTGTTGAAGCCGTAGGGGCTGTCGGACAACACGCCCGACTGAGTCGAGACATGGCCCTTGCCGCTCTTGCCGAGGCCTTCATACTTTGCCGAACCGCTGCGTGTGGTCATGATGGGTCCTTTCGGGACATGAAAAAAGGCGCCGTGGTTCCCCACGACGCCCGTCTTCAACGCACCACCCGCAAAATGGCGGCGCAATTTATTTAGCGGCGTTTCTTTAGCGGCAGCGACGATTGTTGTTGCTCGTGCCCTTGTCGATCGCGCGGCCGGCGAGGCCACCGAGGACTGCGCCGCCAAGCGTGCCGACCGTGCGGTCGCCGCGGGTGTCGACGGTGCGGCCGAGCAGGGCGCCACCGACGCCGCCGATGATCGTGCCGGTCGTGCCGTTGCTCTTCTTGCAATAAACGCGGCCGTCACGACCACGCCATTCGCGACGATCGCGGGCATCTGCGGCCGAAACCGGGATGAGGACGGTCGGCAGGACCATGGCGCTGCAGCCGAGTGCGAGGATGAACTTACGCATGTTTAACTCCCTAGTGAATTGATCTGCTGGTGTAACGATGTGACTATACGGTGAGTTGCATGAACCGAAAACAACGTCGCGTTCATCGATGCGTTTGGTTCCGCGGCGACCGGGCGGTGGGCGCGGGAATGCCCCGGGTCGGCCCCAAGGCGACCACATGACGGGCTCTATGAAAAAGCCGGGTTACCGATCCGCGATGTTTCGCTAAGTCGCTGGGGATGCTTCCGCACACGCTGATCCCGCCCGTCCTGCCCGCGACCGGGCCGTGGTTCGATATCGCGGGTCTCGCGGTGTTCGCCGCCTCGGGTGCGCTGGCCGCCGCGAAACGCGACCAGACCTTCGTGACGGTCGTCTTCTTCGCGCTGATCACCGGCGTCGGCGGCGGTACGGTGCGCGACCTGCTGATCGGCGCGCCGGTGTTCTGGATCCGCGACGCGCGCGCCGCCAGCGTGTGCCTGGTGATGGCGTTGCTGATCTGGACGACGCCGGGCCGCTGGTGGCGCGAGGAGGCGCTCGGCTGGTTCGACGCGGTCGGGCTGGCGGCCTATGCGGTCTATGGCGCGGCCAAGGCGCTCGGCTACGGCGTGCCCCCGGTCCCCGCCGCGCTGATGGGGGTGATGACCGCCTGCGTCGGCGGCATCATCCGCGATGTGCTGGCCGGCGAACCCTCGATCCTGATGCGCCCGGAGCTCTACGTCACCGCGGCGGCACTGGCGGCGGCGAGCTATGTCGGCCTCGTCCTGCTAGGGGTTCCCAACGCCTGGTCCGCAGTGATCGCCGCCAGCGCGGGCTTCACCCTGCGCGCCGCCGCGATCCGCTACCACCTCGCGCTGCCCTCCTATGGCGGCCGCCGCTAACCTCCTCGCTCGCTCGGAGAACAAGGAGGGGCGCGCTCGAACTCGCGCTGTCGGCTCTCCTGGACCAACCCGTCTCCCAAGCACCACCCCGGCTCCCCAACCACCACCCCGGCGGAGGCCGGGGCCCAATTGGGGAACGTAGCCAACGACGGACTGCGCCTCGTCACTGCAACCTCGCCACTTGGGCCCCGGCCTCCGCCGGGGTGGTGTAGGTGTTCACGCTGGAAGTCAGGCGCGCGTCGGATGCTGAGACCTCATGAGGAAGGGTGATCGCGCCAAGGCCCAAACCGCTCCCCTCCCTGGAAGGGAGGGGCTGGGGGTGGGTAGGCCCGCTCATGTCCCCACCGCCGAGACACGAGGAAACCAACCTACCTCCAACCCCTGCCTTTCAGGGAGGGGCGAAGAAGAAGCCATGCTGCTCTTAGGCATAGGTCGCTTGAATAGGTGCCGCCCGCGTTAGACAGTCCCGTATAGCGCCAGTCCCCCGGCAGAGCGTCAGCCCTCCGCAGAGCACCAGCCCGGATCATCCAGCCTTTGTGATGCGAGTGTGATGCGAGACGGTGCCAAAACCGTTCCGTCACCCCGGACTGGTTCGCCACGTATCCCCGTCAAACATACAGCCGTCATTCCCGCGCAGGCCGGAACCCATATTGGCAAACCTCGCGACACGATCGCGACCTCTTGAGCATCTGGATCCCCGCCTCCGCGGGGATGACTGAGCTTAGATGCCTTGGCTTATCTGCCAGAAAGGGAAACCCGCGACCAGGAACCCGGGAACCAGTCCGGCACAAGAAACAGATCGCCCGCGCCAAGACCAAACCAAACCCCAGCGCCTACCCCCGCACAACCCCCACATCCGCAAACCGCTTCGGCTCGACCGGCGGCACCGCAGGCTCGTTCAGCTCGCACTGCCAGTGCCCCACGTCGATCCACTGCCCGTTCTTGTACCCGACCTCGCGATACACCCCCGCGCGGCGAAACCCGACCGCCTCGTGCAGCTTGATCGACGAATCGTTCGGCAACGCAATCGCCCCGATCGCCTGCGTGAACCCCTGGGCCCGCAGCGTATCGATCAGCGCCTCGTACAACAGCCGCCCCGCGCCCTGGCGCTGCGCCGCATCTGCGACATACACCGTGGTCTCGCACGCGAACCGGTATGCCTCGCGCTTGTGGAACGGCGCGGCATAGGCATAGGCCAGCACACCCCCCTCGGGCCCGACCGTCGCGACCAGCCATGGGTACAGTCCGTCCGACGCCGCCATCCGCGCGCGCATTTGCCGCGCATCCGGAGCCTCGGTCTCGAACGATACCGTCCCGACCAGCACGTGCGGCGCATAGATCGCGGCGATCGACGCGGCATCCTCGGGCCGCGCGGCCCGGATCACGATCCCGCCGCCATTGCCCGAAGTGGCCACCATCAGAAGCCGATCCGCGCCAGCAACAGGTCGAGCAGCTTCGCATCACCGATGCCCGCCGTCGTCGGCCCCATCCTGCCACACTCCAGGCAGCGCGCCTGGATCGAGCCCGACGTCGCCAGCCGCTTCATGTCGCCGACCGCCTGCGCGAGCATCTGGCGACGATCCGCCGCGACATGCGCGAACGCATCGCCGCCCCCTGCGTCGTCGTCCGAACCGTTGTCGCCGAAATCCTGCGCGATCGTCGCGAGGAAGCCCGGCTTCTTCTCCAGATACTCGGCGTGCACCTTCGCCGGATCGAGCTTCGCGCGCTTGGCCGCCTCGTCGATCGCGTCCTTGAGCGTCCCGAACCGGTCGACCAGCCCGATCTGCCGGGCGGTGCCGCCATCCCAGACGCGGCCCTGGCCGATCGCGTCGACCCGCGCCGGCGTCATCTTCCGCGACGCGGCGACGCGGCTGATGAACTCGCGATAGCCGTTCTCGATGCCCGCCTGCGCGATCGCGTCGAACATCGGCGTGGTGCCGCCGACGATATCGGGCTGGCCCGATAGCGGAGTCGTCTTCACGCCGTCGCTGGTCACGCCGATCTTGGCGAGTGCGTTCTCGAAGGTCGGGATCACGCCGAAGATGCCGATCGAGCCGGTGATCGTGCCGGGCTCGGCGAAGATCACGTCGGCGGGCGTCGACACCCAGTAACCGCCGCTCGCCGCCAGACCGCCCATCGACACCACGATCGGCAACTTCTGCCGCTTGGCCTCGAGGATCGCGAGCCGGATCTGCTCCGACGCCAGCACCGAGCCGCCCGGCGAATCGACGCGGACCACGAGCGCCTTCAGATCCTTCTTGGCGAGCCCGTCGAGCACCGCCTTTTCGATCGTCTTGCCTGCCGCCTTGCCGGGGCCGCTCTCGCCGTCGACGATCTCGCCGGCGATCGTCAGCACGCCGATCGCGTCGCCTGCCGTCGGCAGCGGGTTCGCCTTCACCCAGGCATCGTATTTGATCGTGTTGAAATTGCCCGCCGGCTTCTTGTCGTCGGATCCGGCGATCTCCGCGACGCGGCGCCCGAACGCGGTCCGGTCGCCCAGCTTGTCGACGATGCCGGCGCGCAGATTGGCCTGCGCGATGTTGCCGTTCGCGGCGATGATCACCTTGTCGGGCGCGCTCATGAACTGCGCGATCTGCGCCTTGGGCCGTGCCTTGCCGACGGCCTCGCGCCACTGCGAGAACAGCGTGCCGTACAGCGCGGTGCTCGCCGCCTTGGCGTCCTCGCTCTGGTCCGCCCGCGTGTAAGGCTCGACGAACGACTTGTAGCGGCCGACGCGATAGACGTGCGCGTTGACGCCGAGCTTGTCGATCAGGCCCTTGTAATAGAGCTGGTTGCCGCCCGGCCCCATGAAGATCGTGCCGCCCAGCGGATTGACCCAGATCTCGCTCGCATTCGCCGCCAGGCGATAGCCGCCGTCGGTGTAGGCGGTGGCATAGGCGAGCACCGGCTTGCCGCTCGCGCGTACCCGCGCGAGCGCGTCGCCGACTTCGCCCAGCGCCGCGGGATAGGCGCCGCCGAAGCTGTCGAGATCGAGCACCAAGACCTTCACCCGGGCATCGGTTCTCGCCGTGTCGATCGAGCGGACCACGTCGCGCAGGCGGAACTGGCGAGTCGTGTTCTGCCCCGACAGCGCAGCGAACGCGGCCTGCTCCTCGGGCTGTTCGACGATCGAGCCGTTGAGGTCGAGCACCAGCGCGCCGTCCTTGATCGCCGTGGTGCTCTGCCGCGCATTGAGCGCCGCGAAAATAAGCCCGAAGAACAACAGCATCGCGATCAGGACGAGCGCATCCTTGATCGCCACGAGGAACTTCCACACGCCCCGCACCAGCCGCCATTTCTTCCGCGGCGGGCGGGCAGGGTCGACATAGGAGGGGCCCGGGGAGGGGGCGTAGGACGGCGCTGCGGTATCGGTCATGGGAGGAGAGCTAGAGCAACGGGGCGCACAGGTAAATGGCCTGTATTACGTGTCCAACACAGGAGTGGTTCCAGTCCCCAGGTCTACCCACCCGCCACGCAGTCCCCCTCCCGCTTGCGGGAGGGGTTAGGGGAGGGGAGTCCCACAAGCACCCGCCCAAGAAACCCCTCCCCCGACCCCTCCCGCAAGCGGAAGGGGAGCAGAAGGGCCGTCCCCCTCCCGCGGCCACATCCTCCCTCAATCCGTCATCCCCGCGGAGGCGGGGACCCATAAACTCGGACGGCCGCGCTTCCATCGATGGGCTTGCCCGTATGGATGCCCGCGTGTGCGAGGATGACGGAGCCGAGGCGGGGTACTTCCTCTTTCCCTGATCCGCCCCCCTCAGCCACGATGCCCGAAACCCACGCCCGCCCGAAAAAATTTCACCCGCGGAACCTTTGACATGAGCTTGGTGCAGGCACATATGCCGTCCGTTGGCACTCGGGTCCCCTGAGTGCCAGAAATCTGTCACAATCCCAAAAGGACATGGACCCCATGAACTTTCGTCCGTTGCATGATCGCGTGCTGGTGAAGCGCCTCGAAGCCGAAGAGAAGACGGCTGGCGGCATCATCATCCCCGACACCGCCAAGGAAAAGCCGCAGGAAGGCGAAGTCGTCGCCGTCGGCACCGGGACCCGCGCCGAGAACGGCACGATCACCCCGCTCGACGTCAAGGCGGGCGACAAGATCCTGTTCGGCAAATGGTCGGGCACCGAGGTCAAGGTCGATGGCGAAGACCTTCTGATCATGAAGGAATCTGACATTCTCGGGATCGTCGGCTAACCCCGACCGACCTCAGGGATCATCGGTTTCCAACCTGATCTTGGCCTAACCCGGCCTAACCTTCTTTTTCTATATCTCATCTGAAAGGGTAGCTGACATGGCTTCCAAGGACGTGAAATTCGGTCGTGACGCGCGTGAGCGCATCCTCCGCGGCGTCGATATCCTCGCCGACGCGGTCAAGGTGACCTTGGGCCCCAAGGGCCGCAACGTCGTCATCGACAAGAGCTTCGGCGCACCGCGCATCACCAAGGACGGCGTCACCGTCGCCAAGGAGATCGAGCTCAAGGACAAGTTCGAGAACATGGGTGCGCAGATGCTGCGCGAAGTGGCCTCGAAGACCAACGACATCGCCGGTGACGGCACCACCACCGCGACGGTTCTGGCGCAGGCCATCGTCCGCGAGGGCATGAAGTCGGTCGCAGCGGGCATGAACCCGATGGACCTGAAGCGCGGCATCGATCTCGCCGTCGTCAAGGTCGTCGAGGACGTCAAGGCGCGTTCGAAGCCGGTTTCGGGTTCGAAGGAAGTGGCGCAGGTCGGCATCATCTCGGCAAACGGCGACCGTGAAGTCGGCGAGAAGATCGCCGAAGCCATGGAGAAGGTCGGCAAGGAAGGCGTGATCACCGTCGAGGAAGCGAAGGGTCTCGAATTCGAGCTCGACGTCGTCGAGGGCATGCAGTTCGACCGCGGCTATCTGTCGCCCTACTTCATCACCAACCCCGAGAAGATGACCGTCGAGCTTCAGGATCCCTACATCCTGATCCACGAGAAGAAGCTCAGCAACCTGCAGGCGATGCTCCCGATCCTGGAAGCCGTCGTTCAGTCGGGTCGTCCGCTCCTGATCATCGCCGAGGACATCGAGGGTGAGGCTCTGGCCACGCTCGTCGTCAACAAGCTGCGCGGCGGCCTGAAGGTCGCAGCGGTCAAGGCACCGGGCTTCGGCGATCGTCGCAAGGCGATGCTCGAGGACATCGCGATCCTGACCAAGGGCGAGATGATCTCGGAAGACCTCGGCATCAAGCTCGAGACCGTCACGCTCGGCATGCTCGGCACCGCCAAGCGCGTCACGATCGACAAGGACAACACCGTCATCGTCGACGGTGCCGGCGATCACGACGCGATCAAGGGCCGCACCGAGGCGATCCGCCAGCAGATCGAGAACACGACCAGCGACTACGACAAGGAGAAGCTCCAGGAGCGTCTCGCCAAGCTTGCCGGCGGCGTTGCCGTGATCAAGGTCGGTGGTTCGTCCGAGGTTGAGGTCAAGGAGCGCAAGGACCGCGTCGACGACGCGCTGCACGCAACCCGCGCAGCCGTCGAAGAGGGCATCGTCCCCGGCGGTGGTACGGCGCTGCTGTACGCGACCAAGGCACTCGACGGCCTGACCGGTGCGAACGAGGACCAGACGCGCGGTATCGACATCGTGCGCAAGTCGCTGACGGCTCTGGTTCGCCAGATCGCGCAGAATGCGGGTCATGACGGTGCGGTGGTTTCGGGCAAGCTGCTCGACGGCAACGACACGTCGATCGGCTTCAACGCCGCGACCGACACCTACGAGAACCTGGTGGAAGCCGGCGTGATCGATCCGACCAAGGTCGTCCGCACCGCGCTGCAGAACGCAGCATCGGTCGCAGGCCTCCTGATCACGACCGAAGCGGCCGTGAGCGAAATGGCCGAAGACAAGCCCGCCATGCCCATGGGCGGCGGCGGCATGGGCGGCATGGGCGGCATGGACTTCTGATCCGAAGGGCGGTCGTAGCCACCCTGGCTACGAACTCGCCCGAGGACGGCCGGCGGGTCGGCGGCGCACGCCACCGATCCCGTCCGACGAAAGCAGCGGCTTCGCCGATGCTCGGTTCCAAGCCAAACATCAAAGCAAAGGGCCGGGGAGCAATCCCCGGCCCTTTGTTTGTCCACCCGAAGGGTATAACCCTGCGGCCATGCCCGCCGTTCACCTCGATCCAGCCTATCGCCGAGTCGAGGTCGAGGAGTTCCTCGCCATGGATTTCGGCGGCGCGAGGGCCGAACTCGAGGACGGCCTGATCTACATGATGACGGGCGGCACCGAAGCGCATGCCCGGATCGCCGGCAACGTCTTCGCCTATCTGCACACCACGCTTCGCGGCACCGGCTGCCGCCCCTATGGCTCGGATTTCGCCGTGCGCACGAGCGAGCGGACGATCCGCTTTCCGGACGTGAGCGTCTATTGCAACAATCCCGCAGCGGCCGGCAACGAACGCCTGCAACTCCTCGGCGATCCGCAAGTCGTCTGTGAGGTCCTTTCCCCGTCGACGTCGTCCTACGACCAGACGGTGAAGCTCGAGGAATATCGCCAGCTTAATGGCACGCGAGAGATCATCCTGATCGATCCGATCGACTATCGCATCCGTCTGCTCCGCCGCACGCCCGGCACGGGGTGGACCGACGACTGGCTACCGGTCCGTGCCGATCTGCACATCCCGTCGCTCGACCTGACGATCCCCTTCGCCGAAGTCTTCGCGCCGAGTTGATCCCACCCGTACGGCGACGCTCTAACCGGAGCTTCGCGAACCATTGTCCGACAGGCGATACAACAGGTGCAACCGGCCGGCGTTCACGCTACCACCCTGCAATGACCGCAGGACGCATCGATCAGTTGACCGAAGCCCAGCGCGCCTGTCTCCGACTCGTGCTGACCCACCATAATTCGAAGGAGATCGCTGCGATCTTCGGCGTGTCGCCGTCCGCGATCGACAAGCGGATTGAGCGCGCCATCCAGGTCCTCGGCGTCGGCACGCGGTTCGAAGCGGCGCGACGGCTCGAGGAGCATGAGCGCGGCACGACCGTCGAGCCTGTGCCGGTTCGTGAAGGACCCCAGTCCCCCGAGCCCGCGCCCACATACGAACGGCTACCATCCGAACCAATCGACGTTCCCATCCCCCCCTCCAACACCCCAGACAGCGCTCAGATCGAGCCGTGGGGGCTTGTTCGCCGCTTCTTCGGACTGTCCGGAGCGAGCGGATCGACGGGAGTGGCGCGCAATCGGTTTTCGATTGGCGACAGGATAGTCCGACTGATCGTGCTCATGGTCCTGATCGCCGTCGCGTCGATGGCACTCGTGAACATGGCGATGACGTTGACCAGCCTGTTGCGATCGAACCGAGACCGCAATGCTCCGGTACACGGTGCCGCAACGACGGCGCCATCGGGGAGAACGACGATGTTGAAACAGCGACGTGAGGCGACCGACAAGGTCACGGTCGATTTTCTGAAGGCCGAGGCTGCGGTCGATCGCGCAGCGATGCTCGCCGCATCGTGCGTATCGACGCTGTTGCAGGAGCGTGCCGCCGCCAACTTGCCGGTCGGTACCGGCGTGATGGCGTTGCAGATGCTCTCGCAGGCATCGCTCGACATCATCAATGCGCGGCAACGCTTCATCGAAGCGCATCGCGCGCTGGTCGATGTCCGCGCGGAGATCGGGCTCGGTCAGTTCTATGGGTATGGCGATACCGCGGAATGTCCACCCAACGAAGGCGCGCTTCGTGCCGAGGGCCCGGTTCGCTTGGCAGCGGTGGCCTGAACGGCCGGTTTCGGTCCTGCTTTGGAGGTAAGAGTTGGATCGGGTCTGGCTATTCTACGCGATACAGGTGGCCGCGTCCGGCTATGCCCTCCTACGGGGGGGCGCACCGGAGCGGTTGACGGGATTGGCGTTGCTGCTCGCGGCGGTTTCCACCGGCCTCGTTCAGCGGAATGTTCCGTTCCTGTTCGCGGGGCTGGAGGCGGGCGTGTTGATCGTCGACCTGATCCTGCTCGCGGCGATGGTCGCGATCACGCTCAAGGCGGATCGGTTCTGGCCAGCCTGGGCCACAGCGCTCCATGCGTTGGGAACGGGGGCTCATCTGGCCCGAGCGATCAGTCCTGACGTCATCCGGCTCGTCTATGCCGTGCTCTCCGCCGCCTGGAGCTATCCCATCGTCCTGCTTCTCGTGATCGGGACAGTCAGGCACTCGCGCAGGATCCGAGCCCGTGGCTGGGATCTCGACTGGAGTCGCCAGGACCCGACCCTCCGCTGAAGCATATTCGGAAGACGTATATGACTTACGCAATTGCCGTGGTGCCCATCACGGCCGCCAAGCGCGTGGCGTTCCTGCCCGCCGTCAACGCGGCCGTCGCCGATCCGCCGCCGGGTGGGGTGTCGTCGCCGGCGTTGGTGGAGGTTGCCAAGCGGCTCTACACCGTCAGGAAGGTTCGTGACGAACTTCTCGGCGAAGCGCTGTTTTCGGAACCCGCATGGGATATCCTGCTCGATCTGTTCATTTCCGATCACGAGCGTCGCCAGCTCAGCGTGTCGGCGGTCTGCATCGGCGCGCGCGCGCCCTCGGCGACTGCGTTGCGGTATCTGACGATGTTGCAGGATGCGGATCTGGTCGAACGGACGCGCGACGAACGCGACGGTCGGCGTTCGCACGTACGGCTGACGGTGCTCGGTCGAAGGCGCATGGCAAGCCTGTTGGCGCAGTTCATCGCGGAATGAAGGCCGCGGACGATAGACTGGCGCTGCCGAGGCTAGGATCGGCGGTGCCGATTTGGAGCGGGTAACGGGAATCGAACCCGTGTATTCAGCTTGGAAGGCTGCTGTACTACCATTGTACTATACCCGCCCGACGCATGGGAGCGCGGGGTGGAACTAGCGTCGCGGAGCGCACTGCGCAAGCGTCCGTGTGGTCGCACCCGAACATGCTTCATGCCTTCATTACCATATTGCGCTAGGTCGCCGGCATGGATCACGACCCAGCGATTGCCGTTCCTGCCACAAGCGATTCCCGACCCAAGTCGGCGGTCAGCCACGGCGCGGGCTTGGCGGGGCTCGTCGGCGTGATCGTCTGGATCGGCATCGCGCGGCATTTCGGCATGGACGGGCCCTATTCGGCGCTGATCAACGTCGCCGCGTGCGGCGCGCCGATGATCGTCTGGTCGCTGCTAGTCGACAAGGTCCACTTGAACCCGAGTACGGGGATCGACTGGTCTGCTGGCAAACCCTGGCGCGAGACGCTCGACCTGAGCCTCACCAAGCTGGCCGGATTATGGGCGACCTGGGCGGCGATCGCGGTGATCTATGGCGCCGGACGTTTCTACTGGCAGGGCAATTTCGCATTCGCGATGTGGTGTTTCACCAATGCCGCGCCGATCCTGTTCGTTGTCTCCATCCCCTATGTGCTCTGGATCGACCGCTATCTGGTCGAGCCGAGAGACGGTGCCTGGCATCTCGGCGCGTGGATGACGGGGCAGGCGGGCGTCGACCGCGAGGCGATCTACGGCCATCTCCGCGCCTGGGGGGTGAAGACGTTCTTCCTCGCCTTCATGCTCGCGATCGTACCGCCGGGGTTCGGCGATTTCGTCCGCGGCGACGTCGCATCGGTGCTCCGCGATCCGGTCGCATTGGCGAGCTGGCTGGTGACGCTCATGTTCCTGATCGACGTGGCGTTCGCGACGGTCGGCTATCTGCTGACGTTCCGCCCGCTCGATTCGCACATCCGCAGCGCCAACCCGTATGCGGCGGCATGGATGCCCGCGCTGATGTGCTACCCGCCCTTCATCCTGATGACCCCCGGCGGGCCGCTCGATTATCATCCCGGCACGTCGGACTGGGCCTATTGGTTCCAGGGCCATCCGATCCTGCTCGCGCTGATCGGCGCGGTGCTGGTCGGACTGACCGCGATCTATGCGTGGGCGACGATGGCGTTCGGCTTCCGCTTTTCGAACCTCACCAACCGCGGCATCCTGACCCACGGGCCCTACGCGGTGTCGCGCCATCCCGCCTATTTGTCGAAGAACGTGTTCTGGTGGATCTCGACGATCCCCGTCCTGACGCTCGGCAGCGTCGTCGACGCCGCGCGTGCGACTCTGCTGATGGCGGCGGTCAGCGGCGTCTATTACTGGCGCGCGAAGACGGAGGAGCGGCATCTGAAGCTCGACCCGGAGTATCGCGCCTATTTCGACTGGATGACCCGCAACGGCCTGGTGCCGCGGTTCTTCGCGAAGCTGCGGGGGCAAGGGGAGGCGGCCACATCCACTCCGTCACCCTGACGAAAGTCAGGGCCCAGAGCCACGAACCTCGGCATGCGTAACTCTGGGTCCTGACTTTCGTCAGGATGACGGGAAATATGGTCGGCTTCTCCTTCGCCGACGGGCGTTAGAAGCTCGACTCGTCGTACACCCTCGAGACGTCGCCGCCCCAGACGCCATGATACTTCTCCAGCAGCACTTCCGCCGGCACCTTGCCGCTACGGACGATCTCGCGCAGCGGATCGAGAAAGCCGCTCTCGTTGTCGCCCGCCCGGTTGAACCGCGCCCGCGCCGTCAGCCCGGCCCCGGCGATGTCGAGCGCTTGGCCTGCGATATCGCGCAGCGTGCCGCCGCCCGCGATCGGCGCATCGAGCCCCAGCTTCGGCACCGCATCGCGCAGCGCCTGGCGCTCGTCGATCCTCCAGTCCTTGACCAGATCCCACGCCGCATCGAGCGCACCCTGATCGTACAGCAACCCGACCCACAACGCCGGCAGCGCACAGATCCGGTTCCACGGCCCGCCATCGGCGCCGCGCATCTCGAGGAACGTCTTCAGGCGCACCTCGGGGAACGCGGTCGACAGATGATCCGTCCAGTCGTCGAGCGTCGGCTTCTCGCCCGGCAACACCGACAATTCGCCCTTCAGGAAGTCGCGGAACGACAGCCCGGCGGCATCGATATATTTCCCCTCGCGGTAGACGAAGTACATCGGCACATCGAGCGCATACTCGGCGTAGCGCTCATACCCGAAGCCATCCTCGAACACGAACGGCAGCATGCCGGTGCGGTGCGGATCGGTGTCGGACCAGATATGGCTGCGATACGACAGCATGCCGTTTGGCTTGCCTTCGGTGAACGGCGAGTTCGCGAACAGCGCGGTCGCGAGCGGCTGGAGCGCGAGCCCGACGCGGAATTTCTTCACCATGTCCGCCTCGGACGCGTAATCCAGGTTCACCTGGATCGTGCAGGTCCGCAGCATCATGTCGAGGCCCATGCTGCCGACGCGCGGCATGTGCCGCAGCATGATCGCATAGCGCCCCTTCGGCATCGTCGGCAGTTCGGCACGCGTCTTGTCCGGCCACATGCCGAGCCCGAGGAAGCCGATGCCGAGCTTTTCGCCGGCGGCCTTCACTTGCTCCAGATGGCGCCCGGTTTCGGCACAGGTCTCGTGCAACGAATCGAGCGGCGCGCCCGACAGCTCGAACTGGCCTGCGGGTTCCAGGCTGATGCTGCCGTCGGGACCCGACATGGCGATCGCGTTGCCACCCTCCATGACCGGCTTCCAGCCATATTGCTCCAGCTCGCCGAGCAATGCGAGAATGCCGCTCGGCTCGTCATAGGACGGCGCATGGTGATCGCCGTTCGCATAGACGAACTTCTCGTGCTCGGTGCCGATCCGCCACGCGTCCTTCGGTTTTTCGCCGCTCGCGAAGCTGGCGATCAACTGGTCGCGCGACTCGATCGTCGGGCTGGTCTTGGGCGGAGCGGAATTGGTCGTCATCATCGCGCCTTACGCGCCGATGAACGAGGGGGCTAGGGGGGATTCGGACCAATCGGTAGGTATTGCGCTCCGGTCCCGTCGCCGGCCTCGTTGCCGACCTAGTTGGCGCGCCAGTCGCCCGCCGCGGCCATCCACAGCGCGACGGCAGCGCCCGCTGCGGTTTCGGCCCGCAGGATGCGCGGCCCCAGTCCGATCCCCACGGCCTGCGGATGCGCGCGGATCGCCTCGCGTTCGTCCGCATCGAAGCCGCCCTCGGGCCCGATCAGGATTGCCGCCGGACCCGGCCGCGATCGCATCGCCTCCAGCGCAGGCACGCCGCCAGTCTCGTCGGCAAAGAACAGCGCACGATCCTCGGGCCAGTCGCGCAGCAGCGCGGCCAGCTTCACGGGCTCGGTAACTTGGGGCAGCGCCGTGCGCCCGCATTGCTCGGCTGCCTCGATCATCTGCGTGCGCAGCCGCTCGGTATTGGGCTTGTCGACGATCGTCCGCCGCGTGACGACGGGTTGCAGCCGCGCGACGCCCAGCTCGCACGCCTTCTCCGCCATCCAGTCGACCCGCCCCTTCTTGAGCGGCGCGGCGCACAGCCACAGGTCGGGCACATCCTCGCGCGGCCGAAGCAATGCCGTGACGTCGAGCACGAGGTCGCGCTTGCCGACGCTCGCCGCGACGCCGAGCCATTCGCCGGTCCGATCGTCGAACAGCTTCACCGGATCGCCGACCTTCATCCGCATCACCCCGACGAGATAATGCGCCGCCGGGCCATCGACGTGGAGCGGGCCGGCCGAGAGCGGCGTATCGACAAAGAGGCGCGGCGTGGATTGCGGCGGCCAGGCGGGAGTTGCAGGCATGGGGGCGTCCTAGCAAATCCTCCGGAGTACGGGGAGGGGCCGCGATGATGATGCTCGCAGTTCCAGGGTTCGGGCCCGATCGATCCTCCCCCGCCAGGGGGAGGTGTCGCCGAAGGTGACGGAGGGGGAGGATACGGAACAGCGGTTGCGCTTGCCTCCCCCTCCGTCTGGCAAGAGCCAGCCACCTCCCCCTGGCGGGGGAGGATCAAGTAAGCGGCCAAATCTTCCTCGTACCGGAGAGAATTTGCGCTCTTCTGGCTCCCCTCCCTTCCAGGGAGGGGAGAAGATCAGCGCTTCCCCTGTGCCCAAATATCTCCAGATCAGCGCTTCCGCCGCGCCCACATCTTCCGCGCGACCACCCACGCTACAACCAGAACCACGACGCCAAGGATCAACACCCCAGCGACTGCCCCGGCGACCCGGAAAATCCCCCAGAACAACGCCTCGACGAATCGCCCGACCGCGACCGAAAGGCCGATCACAAAAGAGGCTCCACACGCGACACGCCCCACCGGTAGCCGTCAAAGGCTTGCGCGCCAAACCCCGTCTTCCTACGCCCGCGTCATGCAGACCCAGCCGAGCCCCGCGGAAATCGTCCCCGACAGCGAACATAGGGGCTTGGTCGGCCGCCTCCCGCCAACCCTCCGCGGCCTGGCGCTCCTCGCCCGGTTCGATCGCCCGATCGGCTGGTGGCTGCTGTTCTGGCCCGGCGCCTGGGGTGTCGCGCTTGCCGGTGGCGCGGTCGAGCGCTGGGACCTGATCCTCTGGCTCCTCCTCGGCAGCATCGCGATGCGCGGCGCGGGGTGCGTGTTCAACGACATCGTCGACCGCAACCTCGACGCGCGGGTCGCGCGGACGCGGGCGCGGCCGATTCCTAGCGGGCTCGTGTCGATCAAGCTCGCCTGGATCTGGCTCGTCGCGCTCTGCCTGATCGGGCTCGTCGTCCTGCTGCAACTCACCCCCTTCGCCGCGATCGTCGCGCTCGCGAGCCTCGCCCCCGTCGCCGCCTACCCGTTCATGAAGCGCATCACGTGGTGGCCGCAGGCGTGGCTCGGCATCGTCTTCTCCTGGGCGCTGCTGGTCGGCTGGAGCGACATCGCCGGCGCGCTCGATACGCCGATGTGGCTGCTCTACGCGGGCTCGATCGCGTGGGTCATCGGCTACGACACGATCTACGCGCTGCAGGACCGCGAGGACGACGCGATGATCGGCATCCGCTCGTCCGCGCTCCGCATGGGCGCGCACGTCAAGACCGGCGTCGGCGCCTTCTATGTCGCCGCCGTCGCCTTATGGGCCGCCGCCTTCTGGCAGGTCCGCCCCGACCCGCTCGCGGTCGCCGCGCTCGTCCCCGTCGCGCTCCACCTCGCCTGGCAGGTCGCGACCCTCAAACCCGACACGCACGAAGGCGCCGGCACCGCCGCACTCGCCCGCTTCCGCGCGAACCGGTTCGCCGGACTGCTCATGTTCCTCGCCTGCGTGGTTGTCGGGACCAGCCTGCATCCTTAAGTCGCTGCTATGCTGACCCCAGACCAAGCCCGCGACCGCGCCCACGACATCGTCCAGCGCGCGAAGGCGGCGGGCGCCGACGCCGCCGACGCGGTCTTCGCCGCCGACGCCGCGCTCGACGTGTCGATCCGCCTCGGCAAGCTCGAGGATATCGGCCGCTCCGAAAGCGAGGATCTGGGCCTGCGCGTGTTCGTCGGCCAGCGCTCCGCCAGCGTCTCCACCTCGGACCTGTCGACCGCCGCGATGGACGCGCTGGTCGAACGCGCGGTGGCGATGGCGCGCGAAGCCCCCGAGGATCCCTGGGCCGGTCTAGCCCCCGCCGACCGCCTTCTCCACGGCATCGTCCCGATGCTGGGCCTCGACGACGGCGGCGAAGCCAGCCCCGAGCAGCTCCGCGACGCCGCCCTCGAAGCCGAAGACGCCGCCCGCGCGGTCCCCGGCGTCTCGAACAGCGAAGGCGGCGGCGCCAGCGCCTCGCGCAGCGTCTGGGCGCTCGCCACCAGCCACGGTTTCGCCGGCGCGTACGCCGCGACCGGCTACGGCGTCTCGGCCAGCGTATTGGCGGGCGAAGGCGGCGGCATGCAGCGCGACTATGCGCACCACAGCGCCCGCCTCCGCGCGCATCTCGAAGCGCCCGAAGCGATCGGCCGCCGCGCCGGCGAACAGGCGGTCGCGAGGCTCAACCCCGGTCGCCTCGTCAGCGGGCCCACCACGATCGTCTACGACCGCCGCGTCGGCGGATCGCTGGTCGGCCACATGCTCGGCGCGATCTCCGGCCAGGCAATCACGCGAAAGACCAGCTTCCTGCTCGACTCACTCGGCAGCCAGGTGTTCGCGCACGGCATCACCATTCGCGACGATCCGCACCGTCCGCACGGCCTGCGCTCGCGCCCGTTCGATGGCGAAGGCCTGCCCGTCTCGCCGAGCGACATCATCGAGGACGGCATGCTCGAACGCTGGCTGCTCGACTCCGCCTCGGCCCGCCAGCTCGGCCTCGAACCGACCGGCCACGCCGCCCGCGGTGTCGGCGGCGGCCCCGGCGTGGCGACCAGCAACGTCTTCATGGAGCCGGGCCATGTCCCGCTCGAAACGCTGATCGCCGACATCACGTCGGGCGTCTACGTCACCGAACTGATGGGCGGCGGCGCGAACGGCGTGACCGGCGATTACAGCCGCGGTGCCGCCGGCTTCCGGATCGAGAACGGCCAGATCACCACGCCGGTCGCGGAGTTCACGATCGCCGGCAACGTGAAGGACATGTTCCTCGCGATGACGCCCGCCAACGACCTCGAGTTCCGCTACGGCGTCAACGTGCCGACCCTGCGCGTGGAGGGCATGACGGTGGCGAGTGGCTGACCGGCGCCACCGCGGGCCGGAACGATCGCCGGAATGGCTGCGCGCGATGGCCGACGCGGTCGCGAAGATCGCCATGGAGGCCGGCGCTATGGCGCACGACCGCTTCGACACCGATTTCCAGCGCTGGGAAAAGACCCCCGGCAGCCCGGTCTGCGAACTCGACATCGCGATCGACCGGATGCTCAAGTCCCGCCTGTCGACCCTGCTCCCCGAAGCCGGCTGGCTGTCCGAGGAAACCGCCGACAACGCCGACCGCCTCGCCCACGACCTGCTCTGGGTGGTCGACCCGATCGACGGAACGCGAGACTATATCCGAGCCCGTCCCGGCTGGTGCGTCTCGATCGCGCTGGTCGACCGCGGCCGCCCGGTGATCGGCATCCTCGACGCCCCCACGCGCGACGAGCACTGGCGCGCGGTGGTCGGGCAGGGCGCGACGCGCAACGGCGTGGCGCTCCAGACCGGCACCCGCACGGAATTCTCCGGCAGCCGCACCCCCGTCGACGCCCTCCCCAAAGCCGACCGCGACCTCATCATGGTCCACAAACCCAACTCGATCGCGCTGCGGATCGCCATGGTCGCCGCCGACGAAGCCGACCTCGTTGCGACGCTGCGCTGGGGCAACGAATGGGACATCGCCGCGGCCGTGCTGGTTGCAAGCGAAGCGGGGGCGACGGTGAGCGACGCGCTGGGCGCCCCGCTGGTGTTCAATAAGCCGCGGCCGCAGGCGTTTGGTGTGCTGGCCTCTACGCCGGGCATTCACGTGTCGGCCGTAGAGCGTTTGGCGGATCGGGCCCGTAGCCTTTTGGCGTGAAGATAGGAGCGCTCGCTCGCGTTCCGTCGTGTTACAGGCTCACATCTCCAGCGCGCTTACTAATTTCCGCAGATGGAACAATCGTCGATTGCACTTGGGCTGACGATTACTTACGCATAAAGCATGAGTAAGCAATCGATCCCCGCTACCAAAAAACCATCAGATGTTTTTACGCCGCGTGCTGCGCAGGTCAATGACACTATGTATGTTCACCGACCCAAGCTCGAAGAGCGCCTGATCGATGCGATTGAGTCCAGCAAGTATATCGTTATACATGGTGAGAGCGGTAACGGAAAAACGTGGCTATATAAGCGTGTTTTCAGTGCTAATGACATCCACTACGATATTGTCAATCTTGCGCAAGTAGTAGTGACTGGTTCGCTTCACTTGGCTTTTAGCGAAAAGCTTGGAGATATGGGCTACTCGCAGGTGACGGTTCAAGAGACTAACACGACGGTAGGTTTTAAACCCATCGCTGACCACGCTATGAAAACCACTCAGGTTTTTCCTGCAAAAAGCGCATTCATTGCCTTGTTGGAGCGAATAAAAACGCGGGCTCACGGTAAAAAGGCTGTGCTTGTTCTAGATAACTTTGAGTCTATAATTAGCGATGAGGCTGCTTTGAAGCAGCTTGGTGCTCTTATAATTTCAGCCGACGAAGAGGCGGTTGCAAAGCATGAAGTTCAAGTTGTAATTGTGGGTGTGCCAGGTAATCTAAAAGAAACTATTACCCGACTGAATAATGCTGGTCCTATTGCAAATCGCCTAACCGAGCTGCCGGAAGTGGCGCGCATGACGGAAAATGAGGCGATCGATCTTATCAAGCGAGGATTTGAGCACCTCGAGCTTGTAATAGATGTCGGGGTTGCCAAGGAGTTGTATGGTGAAATATCATGGCGGACCGATCGTATTGCTCAACACATTCATGAACTATGTTTGATCGTCGCTCAGAATGCTATCCGTAATGGTGGGGTAATTGATACTGTAGTGCTTGAAAAAGCGACCGCGACTTGGATCGATGACTCATTGTCGAGTGACCTCGCTGTAATTGAGTCGGCGATGAATGCTCGGGACACACGGGCCGGAAGGAAAAATCAAGTTCTCTACGCTATGGGTCAGTGCAAGACTGAAGACTTTAAGTACAGCGATATCGAGGCGCTGGTACGTGGAGAGTTTTCGGTAGGACCGGCAACGTTAAACGTATCAGCAATACTCAGCGGGTTTGGTGGTTCGGAGAACCCAATTGTCCGGCGCACGCCAAAGCAAGACGCTTGGCGATTTGTTTCGCCAAAGCTAAAAATGGCAATCAGAGCAAAGCTTCAAAAAGGCGCAGATGAGAAGGTTTTTCTGCGTAACTAATGTACTGATCACGTGCGGCAATGTAAATTTGTTAGATGATTAGATGCGAAAATTGCTTAATTGAGTGGATAATAATGTTGTGCGCTCTCGAATGGTAGTAAGATCGAAAATGTATCTACGACCGGTTCGAAAAATTGCACTCACATACGGCGCTTGCCCTTAGTCCGGCTTGTTAAGTGAAATTGCAAACAGCGGTCGCAGCGATATGTCCGCAGCGGCACGTGCCCTGCTCCAGCCACCACCAGCGCATCCGCCTCTGAGACGAACCGCGCCTTCTTGCGGCACACACTGAGCCGGGTACGTTTCACCCGCTCACTCCTTGTACTTCATCTCCAGGAAGCGGCCCCGCGTCGACAGATTGTCGAGGTCGCTCTGCGCGAGACGCGCGGTCATTTCGCCGATTTCCTGTTCGATCAGCTTCAGCCCGTCCACCAGCTCCGCGTCGGGCGTGCGGCCGTTGCGCGGGGTGGTGCGGAGCGACGCCGGGACCTTCTCGTAATCCTTGACGAAGGCGGGCAATTGCTCGCCGATCAGTTTGCGCACGTCGACCGCTTCCTGCGTGTTCGCGTCGAGCGTTGCCAACTGCGGGGTCAGCGTTTCGAGGCGCAGGCCGATCTTGTCGACCAGCGTCATCGCCGGCGCGGGGAGGGCGGGGCGTTGCGCCTCCAGCCAGCGTTCGGTCTGCGCCGGCAGCGCGCGGATGTCGACCGCCGCAAGCCGCTCGGGCGTCGGCGCGCGTTCCGCCGGCCAGACCGCGAACAGGACGGTGGCGGCGACCAGCAGCGCCATCACCAACATCGCGCCGCCGATCCCGAGCGGCACGATCCAGCCGATCACCATCGCCGCGATGAGAATCGACACGTCGGCGACCGCGATCCGCGTCAGCCGCTTGCCGATCGCCTGCGTCTGCCTTGCCCGCCCCCGCGACGGCACGCGTGCGATGACGGCGCCCGTCCGGTCGTCCGAAATGCGCGACCAGGAGGCGCGGGCGCTGGCGATGGCGTCGTCGACTTCGCTCACGAGGGTTACATCGCCTCCAGCTTGAACGGGCTGGCCGACGGTCCGCCCAACTGCCCCTGCGTCGCGCCCTCAGCCCGCGCGATATAGCCACGGGATTTGTCGACCTCGTTCGACAGCGCGCCGACCGTCACCTTCATCGAATCGAGCGCCTTCAGCTTGAACACGTCGATCGCATCCATCGTGTCGTAGATGTTCTGGAACGCGCGTTGCAGAGTCTCGAGCGGGATCGTCGCCGACGCGGCCTGTTCATGGATCTGCGCGGTCTGCGACTTCAGCAGCTTGCCCGTCGAATCGATGATGTTCGCGGTGGTCGTGTTCAGCGCGGTGATCTGCTCCAGCACCAGCTTCTGGTTGGTCAGCGCCTGCGCCACCGTCACCGCGGTGCGCAGCGCCGAGACGGTCGTGGTCGAGGCGCGATCGACGCCCTTCACCAGCTCGACATTGTTCTTCTTGACCAGGTCGAGCGCGAGATACCCCTGCACGGTCACCGCCATCTGCGTCAGCAGGTCTTGCGTCCGCTGACGCGTGTAGAACAGCGCCGTCTCGCGGATCGCCTTCGCCTTGGCGGGATCGGTGTGGTCGAGATCGTTGGCGACGTCCTCCAGCTTGGCGTCCATCGTCTTCGACAGATGGATCATCTGCTCGAGCCGACCCATCGCCGCCCACAAATTCGCGCGCTCGGTATCGATCGCGGCATTGTCCATCAGCAGCTCGTCCTTGCCCGAGCCGAGGCTCTTCAGGATCTGCGCGATGTGCGTCTGCGACGATTTATAGCCGTCGAAATAATTGCGCATCTTGCCACCGAACGGGATGATCCCGAACAGCTTCTGCGGCGCGGTGAGGTTGCCCTTCTTGCCCGGATCGAGATCCTCGACGACGCGGCGCAGTTCGGCGAGATCCTTGCCGACGCCGGTCTCCTGATCCATCGCCTTGACCGGGCGATCGAGGAAGCGGTTCGACTGGCCGGCGGCCTCGCGGATTTCCTTCGCGCCCATCGCGGTGATCGCGTCGACCCGCTTGCCGAACTCGGGCGAATTGACGTCCTGCGCAACGAGATCGGTGACGAACCCCGACACGCGCTCCTCCAGCTGGGACTTCACGCCGGCGTCGACCGGCACCAGCCCGGCAGCCTTGGCGGGCGCAACCGTGGGCACGGGATCGGGCGGCGTCAGCACCAGGCCCGGCTCTTCGTTCAGCGTCTCGGGTGTCGTGGCCATGCGTAATCTCCGTTCGATGGGACATGGTGGCTGCAACCCGCCCCGCGTTCAAGTGGCATATATAGATAACACACTCGACTTGCCAACCTCGCCTTGAAACCAAGGGACGGCGTCGACAGCTTGGGGCCGACATCACAGGAGTTCCAGCATGCGCGCCATCGGCTACACCCAGTCGCTCCCGATCGACGATCCGCAGTCGCTCGTCGATCTCGACCTCCCCAAGCCCGAAGCGACCGGCTGCGACGTTCTGGTCGAGGTGAAGGCGGTGTCGGTCAACCCGGTCGACACCAAGATCCGCCAGCGTCGCGCCGATCCCGACGGCAAGCCGCAGGTGCTGGGCTGGGACGCGGCGGGGGTCGTCGTCGCGGTCGGCCCCGACGTGACCAAGTTCGCGGTCGGCGACGCGGTGTCCTACGCTGGCGCGATCGACCGGCCCGGCACCAATGCCGAATACTACCTCGTCGACGAGCGCATCGTCGGCCACAAGCCGGCATCGCTCGACTGGGCGCAGGCGGCGGCGCTGCCGCTGACCTCGGTCACCGCATGGGAGACGCTGTTCGACCGGCTCGACGTGCGCAAACCCGTTCCCGGCGCGGCGAACGCGATCCTGATCATCGGCGGGGCAGGTGGGGTCGGCTCGATCACGATCCAGCTCGCGCGGCAGCTCACCGACTTGACCGTGATCGCCACCGCCTCGCGCGACGAGACTCGGCGGTGGGTCGAGGAACTCGGCGCGCATCACGTGATCGACCACCGCAAGCCGCTTGCCGAACAGGTCGAGGCGCTCGGGCTGGGGGCTCCTGCCTATGTGTTCTCGACGACGCATACCGACGAGCACATCGCTGAAATCGCCACGTTGATCGCGCCGCAGGGCCGCCTCGCCCTGATCGACGACCCCAAAACGCTCGACATCGCGCCGCTGAAGCAGAAGTCGATCTCGGTCCACTGGGAGCTGATGTACACGCGCTCGCTGTTCCAGACCCCGGATATGGGCGAGCAGGGGCGGTTGCTCGACGAGGTCGCGGCGTTGGTCGATGCGGGGACGATCCGGACGACGCTGGCGGAGAACTTCGGGAAGATCGATGCGGCGAATTTGCGGCGGGCGCACGAGCGGATCGAGAGCCATACGGCCAAGGGTAAGATCGTGCTCGAGGGGTTCTAAGGTCCCCCGTCATGCCGGGCTTGTTCCGGCATCCACCGTTCCGCACGCTCGCCGCCCGTAGAGTGTGCGGAACGGTGGACCCCGGAACAGGTCCGGGGTGACGGAGTGGGTGGTAGAGGGCGAAGCATAGTATCGGGTGGGGGAATCCAAGACGGGCTACTTGATTATAAGTGCCCCTCGAGCTTCGGCCACCACCCCGGCGAAGGCCGGGGCCCAATTGGGGGACGTTGCTAACGGACGGTGGCGCTCCATTATTGCCACCTTTCCAATTGGGCCCCGGCCTTCGCCGGGGTGGGGCGTAAGTGGGCTTTCCGATCACCGCCACCTCACGATCCTCCCCCGCAAGGGGGAGGTGGCAGGCTCTTGCCTGACGGAGGGGGAGGTAAGCCACCACGCCGGTTTCGTGTCCTCCCCCTCCGTCGCCTTCGGCGACACCTCCCCCTGGCGGGGGAGGATTGCGATATCCGCTCTGGCGCCCCGGCGAACACGCGATACTCTACGCCATGCTCCGCCCGCTGATCCTCGCGCTCGCCCTCCTCCCTGCGGCGGCCACGAATCGTCCCCCGCCAGCCGATCCGCTAACAGTCACGATCCACACCGAAGACGCCGACCGCTTCGCCGCGCTCTTCGCCAAGACCAAGGGCAAGCCCACCGCCGCGCAACTGAAACGCGACTATCTCGGCAAGGGCAGTGTCGGGATCGGCGTCTTCACCCCCGGCCGGATCGTCGACGCAGACACCCTCGCGCGCGCCATCGCCGCCAACCCCACCCGCTACGCGCAGGCGATCAAGACCTGCCTCCCCGCCGCCAAGGCCGCGACCGCCGATCTCCGCGCGATCTATCTCGGCCTCCACGGCGCGCTCCCCGACGTGAAGCTCCCGCAAGTCTATATAGTCTTCGGTGCGAACACCTCCGGCGGCACGGCCAAGCCCGGCGCGCAGGTGCTCGGGCTCGAAGTCCTCTGCCGCATTTCGCCGACGCCCGAGAAACTGCGCCAGACGTTGCGGCATTTCTTCGCGCACGAGACGGTGCATTCGTTCCAGCAGGACGCCGGGATGACGCTCGCGCGCGACCCGCTGCTCACCGCGATCCTGGTCGAGGGTGCCGCCGACTTCATCGCGCAGCTCGTCACCGGCGAGGAACCCGACGCCGCCCGCGCCGCCTGGGCCACTCCGCGCGAAGCGGAACTCTGGCGCCAGATGCAGGCCGACATCGCGCTCACCCGCAAGCTCACCGACAAGGACGACCCGGAGGAAGGTTCGCCCGAAGCCACGGCCTATGCCCGCTGGATCGGCAACTACTCCACGCCGCCCGCCGGCTGGCCGCCCGAACTCGGCTATTGGATGGGGCTGCGGATCTGGCAGCGTTACTATGCCGCCGCGCCCGAAAAGCACGCGGCGCTCCGGGCAATGCTGGCGGTCCGCGATCCTCGGGCCATTCTCGCCGCCGGAGCATACAAGCGCCGCGGAGGTTCCCTCTAAAGGCGACAAATCCCGCTGCATCTTCCCGCGGCGCAACAATTACGCTATGGCGCGCGCCAACCCCGTTCCTCGTTTCAAGAGAATACATTCATGAGCCTCCGCAACGTGGCGATCATTGCGCACGTCGATCACGGCAAGACGACGCTGGTCGACCAGCTCTTCCGCCAGTCCGGCACCTTCCGCGACAACCAGCGCGTCGAAGAGCGCGCAATGGATTCGAACGACCTCGAAAAAGAGCGTGGCATCACCATTCTCGCCAAGCCGACCTCGGTCGACTGGACCCCTCCCGGCGAGTCCGAGAGCATCCGCATCAACATCGTCGACACGCCCGGCCACGCCGATTTCGGCGGCGAAGTCGAGCGCATCCTGTCGATGGTCGACGGCGTCGTCCTGCTGGTCGATTCGTCGGAAGGCGCGATGCCGCAGACCAAGTTCGTCACCGGCAAGGCGCTCGCGCTCGGCCTAAAGCCGATCGTCGTCGTCAACAAGGTCGACCGTAACGACGCGCGCATCCAGGAAGTGCTCGACGAAGTGTTCGACCTGTTCGTGTCGCTCGACGCGAACGACGATCAGCTCGACTTCCCGGTGCTCTACGCATCGGGTCGCAACGGCTATGCCTCGACCGACATGGACGCGCGCGAAGGCACGCTGATCCCGATGTTCGAGACGATCGTGAAGCACGTGCCGCCTCCGGCAGTGGAAGTCGCCGGCGTGCCGTTCACCTTCCTCGTCACGCTGCTCGACCGCGATCCGTTCCTCGGCCGCGTTCTCACCGGTCGCGTCAATTCGGGTACCGTGAAGACCAACCAGCCGATCCACGCGCTGAACAACGACGGCAAGATCATCGAGACCGGTCGCGCCTCGAAGATCATGTCGTTCCGCGGTCTCGACCGCGTCCCGGTCGACGAAGCCAAGGCTGGCGACATCATCTCGCTGGCCGGGCTTTCGGTGGCCACGGTTGCCGACACGATCGCCGACATCACGGTGACCGAGCCGCTGCACGCGCAGCCGATCGATCCCCCCACGCTGTCGATGCGGTTTGCGGTGAACGATTCGCCGATGGCGGGCCGCGAGGGCACCAAGGTGACGTCGCGCATGATCCGCGAGCGTCTGTTCCGCGAAGCCGAGTCGAACGTCGCCGTGAAGGTGACCGAGGCGGCCGACAAGGACAGCTTCGAAGTCGCCGGCCGCGGCGAGCTTCAGCTCGGCGTGCTGATCGAGACGATGCGCCGCGAGGGCTTCGAGCTCGGCATCTCGCGTCCGCGCGTGCTGTTCGGCGAGGACGAGAACGGCAAGAAGACCGAGCCGTACGAGACCGTCATCATCGACGTCGACGAGGAGCATTCGGGCACCGTCGTCGAGAAGATGAACACGCGTAAGGCCGAGATGACCGACATGCGTCCGTCGACCGGCGGCAAGACCCGCATCACCTTCTCGGCGCCGTCGCGCGGGATGATCGGCTATCATGGCGAATTCCTGTCCGACACGCGCGGCACGGGCATCATGAACCGGCTGTTCGAGAAGTACGGCCCGCACAAGGGTCCGATCGAGGGCCGTAAGAACGGCGTGCTGATCTCGAACGGTTCGGGCGAGGCGAACAACTACGCACTGGGTCCGCTCGAAGAGCGCGGCATCCTGTTCGTGGGCCACGGCGAGGCTCTCTATGAGGGCATGATCGTCGGCGAGAACGCCAAGCCGGACGACCTCGAGGTCAACCCGATGAAGACCAAGGCGCTGACCAACTTCCGCGCCTCGGGCGGCAAGGACGACCAGGTCCGCCTGTCCCCGCCGAAGCGCGCGACGCTGGAGCAGGCGATCGCGTACATCGATGACGACGAGATGGTCGAAGTCACGCCGAAGTCGATCCGCCTGCGCAAGCGGTTCCTCGATGCGAACGAGCGCAAGCGGGCGAGCCGGGCTAAGCAGAGCGCCTGAGGCCAGCGAAGCGAAGCCGGCTGAGCCTCAGGCGCTCGGCCGGCCTCGCTAAAGCGAGGTCCGACGACGCGGCTTTGCCGTGTCGCGCTGGTCTAGAAATGAAGAAGGGCCGGGGGAAACCTCCGGCCTTTTTTGTTTGGCGGGCGCCACAGAGTCGCTCTCAACGATCCTCCCCCGCCAGGGGGAGGTGGCTGGCACTTGCCAGACGGAGGGGGCGGTAAGCGACCACGCCGGTTCCGTGTCCTCCCCCTCCGTCACCTTCGGTGCCACCTCCCCCTGGCGGGGGAGGATCGCATGAATCGAATCGATCCGCTCGCCCGCGGCTTCACCCAACCAGCCGCATCACCCGCTTGGCCTCACCGCCCGGCAACCCGACCCGGAACGTGTTCCGCCCCGCGGTCTTCGCCGCGTACAGCGCCGCATCCGCCACCGCGAACATCGCCTCGGCATCATAGGCATAGCCGTCGCCCGCCATCGCGATCCCTGCGGACGCCCCGACTCGCAAAATCTCTCCCGCCCAGACGATCGGCATCCGCAGATCGGCCAGCGCCGCAGCGAGCCGCAGTTCGAGCGCCGCGCCCAGCGTTTCCGCGCCGACCAACACCGCGAACTCGTCCCCACCGATCCGCGCGATCATCGGCGCGTCCGGAAACCCCGCCGCCAGCCGTTCCGCCACCACGCGCAGGCACGCGTCGCCGGCGGCGTGCCCGAGCCGGTCGTTGACCTGCTTGAAGCCGTCGACGTCGAACAGGATCAGCGCGCCCAACGGCGCAAGTCCAGGCCCGCCCGGGGGCGCATCGAGGAACCGGCTCTGGAAGACCGCTCGGCTCGCGAGCCCGGTCAGCGCGTCATGTTCGGCAAGCTGCCGCAGCGCCTCCCAGCGCAGCTTTTCTTCGGTAATGTCCTGTTTGAGCCCGTAAAGCCGCCGCGCGCGCCCGCCTTCGACGACGACGTCGCCGGTCAGCCGCATCCACCGCCGCGTGCCATCGGTCCGGACGATTTCCGCATCGACCGAAAACCGGCCCCGCTTCGCATCACCGCTCGTCCCGGCGTCGGCAATCGCTTGCGCGCGCAGCTGCTCCATCGTCTCTCGCGATTCCTCGGCGTACATCGCGACGGTCTCGCGCCGATCGACCCGCGTGCCGGCGGGCAATCCGAACAGGTCGTAGATCCCTGCGGTCCACAATAGCGAAGAATTCGCCAGATCGCAGCTCCAGGCGCCCATGCCAGCCAGCGCGAGTGCGCGTTCGATCAGCGTCGCCTTGTCGAAGGTTTCTCCAGACGTCGTCGGCGACCAGATATCGATCGTCGTCGTCATGCCTTGAGCCTGTTTCGCCCGCTCCGCTTTGCCATGGCAGGAGGATATTCGCTCAACCGTTAAGAGCGAATGGCGATAGAACGAGTTTGGGTGTTAGTTGCTTACAAGGTAGGCCGATTATCGCGCGGTCGGTTCAGGCGGCAGTGATCCGTCCACCCCGCGCCAACATCTCTCCACTCGTGACGATCACCCGATCCCCAAGCTTGACCTGCCCGAAGATCAGTTTCGCAAACGCGGTCGGCACCCCGACGCAGCCATGCGTGGCGTATTTCCCCTCCATCAGTGCGCTGCCATGGATCGAAATCCCGTCATTGGTCAGCCGCAGCATGTACGGCATCGGCGCGCCGTACAGGTTTGACACATGATGCGCGTCCTTCTGCGTGACCGTGAACACCCCCAGCGGAGTCGGCTTCTCGTCCGCGCCATAGATCACCGCCGCCGTCCCGATCTCGTACCCGGCACGAAAGATCGACAAGGTCTGCGCGACGAGGTCGACGGTGATCACGATCGGCCCCTCGGGCACGCCCTCCGTATCCCAGTAATAGGCGCCATGCCGTAGCGGCTCGGGCACATCCAGCACCCGCTTCACGACATACCCCTCGTCCGGCTCCGCGGCGGCGGCGATGACAGGCGAGGGTACAGTCACGGGCTTCGGCACGGCCTTCGGCGCTGGCGGCGCAACCTGCGCCCTGGCCACCCGCACAGGCGCTTTCGTCGCGCGCACCTTCACCGGCGATCCTGACAAGGCCAGCCCGCCGATCAGCACGGCGCTACCCCCTAGAACGGCAAAGGCGATCGATCGCGTCGTCATGGTTTTGCGCATGGCGTCACCCTATCCCAGATTCGTCAACGAAGCCCAGACGTGCGCCGCCACCGGGTGTCCCTGCGCGGGACCACACAGCTATACCGTGGGTTAACAGCCCGTTCCGGCACAGTTCAGACCGAATCGCCTAGAGCCTGAAACACGGTCGGACACTTATGCGTTTGTCCCAGGCGGACCGGGCGTAACTAGTAACGGAGTTCGGATGATGAACGGATTTTTGAAGAAGGCAGGTTTGGGGGTAGCCCTCGCAGCGACTGCGCTGACAGCCGCGGTACCGGCCGATGCGCAGCGGTGGGGCCGCGGCGGCTATGGCCGCGGTTGGCATGGTCATCGCGGCGGCGGCAATGCAGCCGGTGCGGCAGTGCTCGGCGGCATCCTCGGCCTGGGTGTCGGTGCAGCGATCGCGAGCAGCAATAACCGCAACCGTTATTACGACCGCGGCTATTACAATGGCGGCTACTACTCGCCACCGCCCGTGGCCTATTACAACCCGCCGGTGCGGACCTACTACCGCGAGGATTATCGTCCCCGGTGCTGGAACGAGTGGCGCGTCGATCCCTATTACGGCGACCGGGTATCGGTGCAGGTCTGCAGCTGACCCCAACACACCAATCGCAAGGAGGCGTCGGGAGCAATCCCGGCGCCTCTTTTGCATCGCGTGCTTTTTTCTGGCGCGGGGCAGGCGCTTGCCGCTAGACGCGCGACCATGACCGACACGCCCAACACGCCCGAGACCGAAGCCGCCGTCACCCCGGCCGCAACCGGCGACACGCCCCCCGATCGCCTCTCGATCAACCAGCGCAGCCCGTTCTTCCAGCAGGACCTGCTCGAACGCGGCATCGGCATCCGCTTCAAGGACAAGGTGCGCCACGACGTCGAGGAATATTGCATCTCGGAAGGCTGGATCCGCGTCGCGCTCGGCAAGAAGGTTGACCGCGCGGGTAACCCGCTGACGGTCAAGCTGGCCGGCCCGGTCGAGGCCTGGTTCGAGCGGCCTGCGTCCGGCGCGGACACCGACGAGGGCTGACCCGATCTTCCCCCCTCCCTGAAAGGGAGGGGCCGGGGGTGGGTAGGCCAGCTTGAGCCGCAACCGCCTGAACATGCGGAACCCGACCCACCCCCAACCCCTGAGGGGCGGAAGAAGAAACTTAAGCCTCCACGCCCTCCAGCGCCTCGCTAGCCTCCAGCCACTTCGCCTCGCTGGCCTCCAGCTTCGCGTTCACCTCTGCGCGACGCTTGCTGAGATCCCCCATCGACATCCGCGAAAACCGCGGCTCCGCATTCGCCGGATCGACCATCGCGCGATCGAGCGCATTGCGCTCCTTGGTGAACTTGGCCGTCTGCTCCTCGATCTCGCGCAGAGCTTTCCGCAACGCCGCGTCGTTGCTCTTCGCATCCGCCGCGGCCTTCTTCCCCGCCTTCTTGTCGGCCTTCGACGCCGCATCGCCCTTGCCGCTGTCGCCCTTCAGGACGAACGCGATATAATCGTCGAGGCTGCCGTCGAATTCCTTCGCCGTCCCGTCATCGACCAGCACCAGCCGATCCGCCGTCAGTTCCAGCATGTGCCGATCATGGCTGACCAGCACCACGGCACCGGTGTACGCATTGAGCGCCTGGACGAGCGCCTCGCGCGCATCGACGTCGAGATGGTTGGTAGGCTCATCGAGGATCAGCAGATGCGGCGCGTCGCGCGTGATCAGCGCCAGCGCCAGACGCGCCCGCTCGCCCCCCGACAACTTGCCGACTTTGGTCGTCGCCTTGTCGCCCGAGAACCCGAACCGCCCCAACTGAGCACGCACCGCAGCCGGCGTCGCGCCCTTCATCAGGTGCGACATATGCTCGATCGGCGTATCGGTCGGATCGAGTTCCTCGACCTGATACTGCGTGAAATACCCGACCTTCATCTTGCCCGACGACGACATCTCGCCGTCCATCGGCGTCAGCTGCGCCGCCAGCAGCCGCGCGAGCGTGGTCTTGCCGTTACCGTTGCGCCCGAGCAGCGCGACCCGGTCGTCGGGATCGAGCCGCATGTTGAGCCGCTTCAGGATCGGCACGTCGGCATAGCCAACGGTCGCCATGTCCAGCGTGATCAAAGGCGGGCGCAGTTCGGTAGGATTGGGGAAGCCGAACGACAGCGTCGGATCGTTGTAGCTCTCGGCGATCGGCTGCATCTTCGACAGCATCTTCTGGCGCGACTGTGCCTGCTTGGCCGTGGAAGCCCGCGCGGAATTCTTCGCGATATATTCCTGCAGCTTCTCGCGCTGCACCGCCTGGTTGGCGCGCGCCGCCTCGATCTGCGCGAGGCGCTCGGCCCGCTGCCGCTCGAACGCGTCATAGCCGCCCGGATACAGCGTGATCTTGCCGCCCTGCAGATGCAGGATGTGATCGACCACGTTGTTGAGAAAATCGCGCTCGTGGCTGACCACCACGATCGTCGCCTTGTAGCCCTTGAGGAAGTCCTCCAGCCACATCACCGCCTCGAGATCGAGATGGTTCGAAGGCTCGTCGAGCAGCAGCAGGTCCGGCTGCGAGAACAGCAAGGCGGCAAGCGCCACGCGCATCTTCCAGCCACCCGAGAAGCTGTCGAGCGTGCGTGCCTGCATGTCCTCGTCGAAGCCAAGGCCGAGCAGGATCTGCGCGGCGCGCGCGGGCGCGGTGTAGGCGTCGATCGCGATCAGCCGCTCATACACGTCGCCGAGCCGGTCGGGGTCCTCGCTCGTCTCACTCTCGATCATCAGCGCGGCGCGCTCCAGATCGGCTTCGAGCACGGTCTCGAACGGGGTCTTCACGCCGTGCGGGGCTTCCTGCGCGAGATAGCCGATCCGCGCGCCCTTCGGCATGTCGGCGGAACCGTCGTCGGGCTCGAGCTGCCCTGCGATCACGCGCACCATCGTCGACTTGCCCGCGCCGTTGCGCCCGATCAGCCCGACGCGCGAGCCCGGCGGCAACGCAGCCGTGGCGCCATCGAGGATAACGCGTCCGCCCAGGCGCACCGTGATATTGTTCAGATTCAGCATGCCCGCGCCGTTAGCAGATGCAGCATGGTTTTGCGAGGGGAGGGGGAAGGGGGAGCGTTGTGGCCCGGTCACCCGAGTCCGGTGCTTCTCAATCCTCCCCCGTCAGGGGGAGGTGGCGCCAAAGGCGACGGAGGGGGAGGACCACGCAACAGACGTTTCGCATGCCTCCCCCTCCGTCTGGCAAGCGCCAGCCACCTCCCCCTTGCGGGGGAGGATTGCAGCGCCGATCCGTCCTCGATCTCGGCCGTCACCCCGCACCGCCTCCACCCCGGCGAAGGCCGGGGCCCAGTTGGAAAGGTGGTCGTAACGAAGCGCTGTCCGTAGTTGGCGACGTCCCCCAACTGGGCCCCGGCCTCCGCCGGGGTGGTGCTGTGGGTGGGTTAGGTTTCGTCCGAGACGACCGCGTCGGCGCTTTCACCGTCGCCGAGCAGCGCAGAAGCCCGCCCACCGATATGAACCCGCACGCCCGAAACCAACCGCGTCTGCACGACTGCCGCACCCGCAATCGCCGAGCCGGAGCGCGGCCCCCCCCGGTGCACTGTCACCCCATGCGGCGTGTCTATCGGTGCCTCACTCAAGTCGGCAACGGCTTCCCGATTCCCATAATGCACCGAAACCCCGGCAACCTGCGCCGCGGCCGCCGCGCCATTACCGCCCGCCAAACTAAAACTCCGAACCCCAGGCTCAACCCCAGCATAAGCCTGCCGAAACGTCAGCGCCCGTTCCAGCGCCCCCTGCCAGCGATAGAACACATGCGCCCCGACCGTCGTGATCCGCGCCAGACTCGACGCCCACCACGGCAAAATGCTCGTCGTATGAAACGACGTCGCCGCCCCGACCGGCGCATACACGCTCCCGCCAAGCGCCGCCGCCGCAACCGCGCGCGCGCGGTTCCAAGCCCCCAACTCCCGCGGCCGGTTCATCGAGCCGTCGCACGTAAAGCTGAACTGGCACCCCGTTCGCCGCTCGGCGCCTTGATACACGACCCCGCAAACGCTGTTCGGAAAGGCCCGGTCGCGCACCCGGTTCAACACGACCTGCGCGACCGCCCGCTGTCCCTCCACCGACTGCGACCGCGCCTCGTAATACACTGCCGCCGTCAGGCACTCCGCCGCCCGGCTTGCGTCATCACTCGAGTTCGAAGTCACAAAGGGCGGCGCAACGAACGGCGCAGCAACCGCAAACGCCGCATCAGGCGCGGCCGTCGCAATTTTCGCCGAGATGTCATCCGGCACATGCAACGCCATCCGACTCAGCAGCGCACGCGAATTACGCTCCGGCTGAACCCGGGCGACCGCCGCAGGCCGCTCGGCCGGCACGCACGACGTCGCCATCACCAATGCGGGCAGGCTGATCAGCGCGTGGCGATAAAGGCCGAAACCCGACGTCTTCATCCCCCCGCCCTAGGACGCGGGGGTTTAGGGACTGGTTAATGCGCTCTCTCAATCCTCCCCTGCAAGGGGAGGTGGCAGCCCGCAGGGCTGACGGAGGGGTATCACGCTATCGAGAGGTCGATACCCCTCCGTCTGGCTTCGCCATCCACCTCCCCTTCCAGGGGAGGATCAAAATCAATGAACGAACCGCGCCACCACATCACGATACGACCGCGAAACCTTCACGCTCGCGCCCGAATTCAGCACCAGGAAACACTCGCCGTTGGTATGCGGCTTCACTTGCTTCACCAGATCCAAATTCACGATCGTCGACCGATGCACACGCTGGAACCGCCGCGGATCCAACCGCTTCTCCAGATCCTTCATAGTCTCGCGCAAGATCAACGTATTATCGCCAGTATAGATGCACATATAATCGCCCGCGGCATCGATCCGCTCGATCGTATCCACATCGACCCGGAAGATCTGCCCGCGATCCTTGATGTTGATGAGCTTCTCGAACCGGTTCGCTGACACGGCATCCCCGTCCGGCATGTCCGCCGCCGCATCGGGCGCGACATCGGCCAGCACTTCGCGCAACCGATCTACCTCCTCGACGCCACGTTTTTCGGACAGTCGCTGCCGAACCCGCTCGATCGTATCGGCCAGCCGCGATTCCTCGACCGGCTTCATCAGGTAATCGACCGCCTGCGCCTCGAACGCGCGCAACGCGTGGTCCGAATAGGCGGTCACGAACACGAACAACGGGGGTTCGACCTCCATCAAGCCCTGCACGACGGAGAATCCGTCGAAGCCGGGCATCTGGATATCGAGGAAGACCAGATCGGGCTTGTGCGTCTTGATCGCGCGAATCGCCTCGCGGCCGTTCGAGCATTTTTCGATGATCTCGACGTCTTCATGGGCCTGGAGTCGGAGTTCCAGCCCCTGGATCGCCAGCGGCTCGTCGTCGACGAGAATGGTACGGATGGTCATGCGGCCTCTCTGTTCACGTCTTCCAGCTGATACGGGATCTCGATTTCCACCGAGAAGCCTCCAGCCGGCGTGGAGCGGGTTTCGAAACGGTGGTCGGGGCCATATGCCTGCACCAACCTGTCTCTAATATTAGCGAGCCCCACGCCGGTCGAATGGCTTGAACCGATCCGGCCCTCGATCAAGCCCGGACCGGTATCGGATACGGCGATCTGCACCCGTTCCCCGGCAAGACGCACTTCGACGTGGATATCGGCGCCTTCTTCCTGCGGGGTGACGGCGTATTTGATCGCGTTTTCGACGAGGGGTTGGAGCAGCAGCGACGGCAATCTCGCTCGTTCGGCGCGCGGATCGATATCGAACTTCGGCCGCATCCGGTCCTCGAAGCGCATCTTCTCGATCTCCAGATACAGCTTCAGCTGGTCCACCTCCTGCGCGACGGTGACATGCGCGGTCGGCTCGTTCGCCAGCGTATAGCGCAGGAACGACGACAACCGCGACAACATCGCGTTCGCCCGCTCGGTCTGCTTGAGCAGCACCAGCGTCGAAATCGAGTTCAGCGTGTTGAACAGGAAATGCGGGTTGAGCTGGTACCGCAGCATCGCCAGCTGCGCCGACGAGGCCTGGTTCTCCAGATGCTCCATCTGGTCGATCTGCGCCTCGACGATCAGGTAGAAGTTGATCCCGAAATACAGCGCCGACCACCCGAACAGCACGGTGAAGGTGACATACACCGACCCCAGCAACCGCGTCAGCGTCACCCCCGGCGTCGACGTCGCGATGAACGAGAAGGTGAACGCGTCGAGCACCGCATACAGGAACGTCGCCGCGGCGAGCGTCGCGATCGTCAGGAAAATGCCGACCAGCCGGTTCATCTGGCGATACTGGCCGTACATCGTCGAGAGCAGCAGCGTGATGCAGTATCCGACGATCGCCTCGACGATCACCGGGATCACCCCGTCGAGCGAAAGCCCGTTCGAGATCGAGACGACCCCGCGCAACAGCAGGTAGCCGCTCCACCCGACCGCCTGCAAAATCCAGAACGCCCGCGCCTTGTTCTCGAAGAACGGCCGCGCCGTGAAGGGCAGGCGCCGGGCCGAGTTCAGGGCGGACGAGTTGAGCGCGGACGAGCCGGGAGACGAGACGGAAGGGGTAGCCATTGGCCCGCGGTCTTACACGCCGCGACGGAGACACGCAAAAGCTGCGACTGTGCAGGGGCGTGAGGTTCGCGATACGGCTCCCTACTGGTGTGTGTGAAGACAAGAGAGAACGCCCTGAACGCCTATCCTTCCCCCCTCCCTGAAAGGGAGGGGCAGGGGGTGGGTCGGCTTCCGCATACCCGATCCTGCGCGGCTCAAGCCAACCAACCCACCCCCAACCCCTCCCTTTCAGGGAGGGGGGAAGTCGGGTCGTACCCGAACGCGCAACGAACAGGACGTCCAGCGCCCCAAACCCCAACGCCCCCCGGACCAAACGCCCACTTGCCGCGCGCGGCCGCCCGGCGCACACCGCCGCCAGCATGGCCGCCCTCCGCACCCTGACCGCGACGCATCGCCGTTGGCTGTTGCTACTGTTCGCCTGCGCCATGCTCGTCCGCGCGCTGATCCCGACCGGGTGGATGCCGATCGCCGACGCGCAGGGCTTCCGCATCGTGCTCTGCTCCGGCACCGGCCCGGCCAAGCCCTCCGCAACCGCGCCGATGGATCATGCCATGGCCGGCATGCATCACGAGAAATCGTCCGATCATCACAGTCAGGGTCCCGAGCATCCGTGCGCGTTCGCCGGCGTAACGCCCGCGATCGACACGCCGACGCTTGCCGCTCCGCTGCCCCCCGTCCGCATCCGCGCGACGCCGGCGCTCGCCCGCGCACTCGTCACGATCGGCCACGGCCTCGCCGCACCGCCACCACCGCAGACCGGTCCGCCCACCTTCGCCTGACGCCGCGCGCCGCTCTCCAGCAGCGCCGCCACGCCCAGAATCGAAGGACTTCCAATGCCAACGCTCCACAGCGCGCGAGCCCGCGGGTTCGCCTGCGCGTCGCTGATCGCGCTCGCCGCCACCCCGGCTGCCGCCAGACCCGCCGAAGACGACCCCACGCCGCAGACCGACATCCTGATCCTCGCGCGCAAACAGGCGCAGTCGATCGAGAACGCCCCCGCCACGCAGGCCAGCGTCGATGCCGCGACGATCGCCACCACCACCAACGCGATGAACGCCGAGGACAGCCTCAAATATCTGCCGAGCCTGCTCGTCCGCAAACGCCACATCGGCGACACGCAGGCCCCGCTCGCCACCCGCACCACCGGGGTCGGCGCCAGCGCCCGCAGCCTCGTCTACACCGACGGCGCGCTGCTCTCCGCACTGATCGGCAACAACAACACCAACGCCTCTCCGCGCTGGGGCCTCGTCAGCCCGCAGGAGATCGCGCGAGTGGACGTCCTCTATGGCCCGTTTTCGGCAGCCTATCCCGGCAACGCGATCGGCGCGGTCGTCAACATCACCACGCGCCTGCCGGACCAACTCGAAGCCACGATAACCGCTGGCACCAACGTCCAGCGCTACGATCAATACGGCACGCACGACACGTTGCCCGCCTACCAGGTCGGCGCGACGCTCGGCGATCGCTTCGGCCCGCTGAGCCTGTTTGCGAGCTACGACCACGTCACGAGCAACAGCCAGCCGGTCCTGTTCGTCACCGCCCCGCGCCCGACCGCGACCAGCGCCACCGGCACGCCCGTCACCGGCGGTTATGACGACGTCAACCGCACCAACGCCCCGATCCGCGTACTCGGCGCCAGCGGGATCGAGCACCAGCGACAGGATCGCTTCAAGCTGAAGGCCGCGTTCGACGTCACCCCCGGTATCCGCCTCACCTATGTCGGCGCGCTGTTCCTCAACGATACCGACGCGGTCGCGCAGACCTATCTGACCGACACGACCACCGGCCAGCCCGCCTATGCCGGATCCTTCGCCATCGACGGTCGCGCCTACACCGTCGCGCCGAGCGCGTTCTCGGGCGGCACCTATACGCAGGACCAGCGCCACTGGAGCCACTCGCTTTCCGCGACCGGCGCGTCCGAAGCGGTCGACTGGCAGGTCATCGGCACGCTCTACGACTATGCCCACGACGTGCAGCGCGTCCCGACCACCGCGCTGCCGACTGCGCAGACCGGCGGGGCAGGGACGATCGCCCGGCTCGACGGCACCGGCTGGACGACGCTCGACGCCAAGGCCGCATGGCATGGCGGCAACCACGTCGTCAGCGCCGGCGCGCACTTCGATCGCTTCGAATTGAACAGCAACCGCTACGCGACCCCCGACTGGATCGCCGGAGCCCAAGGCGCGCTCAACCTCCAGTCGAAGGGCAAGACCCGCACCGCCGCCTTATGGGCGCAGGATGCCTGGACACCGATATCCGACGTTACGCTGACGCTCGGCGGCCGCTACGAATGGTGGCGCGCCTATGACGGCGGCAACTTTTCGCTGACCCCCGCGATCGCCGCCACCCAGCCCGAACTGACCGCCGCGCGCTTCTCCCCCAAGGCCTCGCTGGCATGGACCGCGAGCCCCAACTGGACCGCCCGGGCCTCGTTCGGAACGGCATGGCGCTTCCCGACCGTCGGCGAACTCTACCAGATCGTCACCACGCCCGTCGCCGCGGTCCCCAACCCGAACCTCCGCCCCGAACGCGCGCTCTCCGAGGAAATCAGCCTCGAGCATCACGACGACCACGGCCTCGCCCGCGTCGCGCTGTTCAACGAATCGGTGAAGGACGCGCTGATCTCGCAGACCGGTCCGCTCAACGGCACGACCACGCTCGCCACCTTCGTCCAGAACGTCGACCGCACCCGCGCGAGAGGAATTGAGGCCGTCGTCCAGCGAACCGACGTGATCGACCGCGTCGACCTCTCCGCCAGCGTCACCTATGCCGACGCGACCACGCGCGCGAACACCGCGTTCCCCGCCTCGGTCGGCAAGCGCCTGCCGCAGGTCCCCCGATGGAAGGCGACCCTGGTCGGCACCTGGCGCCCCGCCGACGGCATCGCGCTCACTGCCGCCGGCCGCTACGCCAGCCGCCTGTACGGCACGCTCGATAACAGCGACGTCGTCGGCAACACCTATCAGGGCTTCTACAAATACCTCGTCGTCGACCTTCGCGCGCAGTTCCGGGTCGGCGATCACTACACGCTCGGGCTCGGCGTCGATAATGTCGGCAACGACCGCTATTTCCTGTTCCACCCCTTCCCACAGCGCAGCTTCCAGGCGGACCTCACATGGAAACTGTGACGCGCAAGGCGCCAGGCACCTCCTGGTACAACGCGGTCTGGCGCTGGCATTTCTATGCCGGGCTGTTCTGCCTGCCGTTCATCCTGTGGCTGTCGGTCACCGGCACGATCTACCTATGGAAGCCACAGATCGAGGCGTGGCAGGAGCGCGCTTATGACAGCCTCCCGATAACCGCCACGCGAGCCACCCCCGAGCAGATCGTCGCCACCGCACTCGCCGCGAACCCCGGTGCGCGCCTGAGCAAATACGAACGCCCCGAGACGCCGACCCAGGCGGTCCGCGTCCTGATCGCCAGGGACGGCGCCGAGACGCGCGTCTACGTCGACCCCTACCGTTCGCGTGTCCTCGGCAGCGTCCGCGAAGACGCCCGCCTGATGAAGACCATCTCCGCACTCCACGGCACGCTGCTCGCCGGAAAACCCGGCAGCTGGCTGGTCGAGATCGCCGCCTGCTGGACGATCACGATGCTGCTCACCGGCCTCTATCTCTGGTGGCCGAGGGGGCGGAAGGGCATGGCCGGTGTCCTCTACCCCCGCTGGCGAAGCGGCCGCCGCCTGTTCTGGCGCGACACCCACGCGGTTGCCGGCATCTGGGTCAGCCTCGCCGCGGTCTTCCTGATCGCCACCGGCCTGCCCTGGGCGAACGCCTGGAGCAGTTACCTCGCCGCGGTCCGCACCGCGACCGGCACCACCGACGGCCCGGTCGACTGGATGATCGCCGGCAAACCCGCCGCCAAGCCCACCGACAGCTCCGCCGAACGCGCCGGGGCCAAGGTCGACGAACACGCCGAACACCGCGGCATGGCGATGCCCGCGCCATCGGCCGTATCAACAACGCCGCGCCCCGGCGACCTCGACCGCATGGTCGCGGTGGCCGAGCGCCTCCCGCTCGCCGCCCCGGTCCTGATCGCGCCGAAGCCCGGCACCGCGAACTGGACGATCGGCTCCGAATCCGCCAACCGCCCCCAGCGCACTCGCCTGACCCTGGACGGCGCCACCGGCCGGATCCTCGACCGCCGCGACTTCGCCCAACGCCAATGGATCGACCGCGCGGTCGGCTATGGCATAGCCATCCACGAAGGCGCGTTCTTCGGCCTCGCGAACCAGATCCTCGGCACGCTGGTAACGACGTTGCTCGCCACCCTCGCAATCTCCGGCACCGTCATGTGGTGGCGCCGCCGCAAGCCCGGCACGCTCGGCGCCCCGATCAAACTGACCCGCCCCCGCTATGGGGCGCTCCTGATCGGCAGCATCGCCACGCTCGCCGTGGCCATGCCGATGTTCGGCGCAACCCTCCTCGCGGTCATCACGATCGACCGCCTCCGCCCCCGCTAGAAACGAAAAGGCCCGAAACGAAAAGACCACCGTTCCTCAAAAGGAACGGTGGTCCAATCCGCCTCGTCGGGACTAACTTTTAAAACGAGAAGCGAGCGCCGACGCGGACCGAGTAGAGCGACTGACGCGCATAGATCGTGTCGGACGGTGTCGAGGCAGGAGCGCTGTAGCGATACTGAGCGCAAGCCTGACTGGAGTTGGCCGTTAGCGCAGCGCCCGGCGCTGTACCCGTAGCGACTGGAGCCTGAAGGCACTGCACGCGTACGGCTGGAATCGTATACGGGAACTGATACTCGCGAATCTGACCCCAATTCTTGTTCAGCAGATTGGTAACGTTCTCGATATCCGCAAACAGCTGAATACGGCTCTTACCGACGAACGTCGGGATTTCCTGCGAGATGTGAAGATCGAAACGTGTGAACCACTTCGAGTTGAAGCCGTTGCGTGGCGCGATCTTGCCACGATACTTATCCAGCCCGGTCGAGTTGATGAGCGCTTCGAACGTGTTCTGCGTCGCTACGCTGTCGTACGATACCAGCGCGTCGCTGGTCGACGTCGGCACATACAGCAGGTAGCGCGACGCGCTGCCGATCGTGCCGAACACGGGCGAGCGGGCCGACGACAGGTCCTGCATGGTGTAGCTGTACGGGCGGCCGATCCGCGTCTCGCCGAACAGCGTGAAGTTGGTCTTGTAGTCGCCGAAAAACGCGTGGTTGAAGCTGACGTTGTACTTGAGGTTGTGCCTCACCTGGTCGTTGGAGATGCCATATGCGGCACCATTGGCGTCGAGGAACGCGCCATTCCCGTAGTTGGAAGATGCGGTCGACGACGTTGCCGGCGCCTGATCCTTAACGTCCTGATAGGTGTAGCTGACACTCAGGTTCAGACCGAAATCGAAATCCTTACTGACACGAGCGACGCCGATGTAGCTGCGGCCGCGCGACGTATTGGTAAGCAACAGGTCCGAATTGGTGTCGGCAAAGTTTGTTGCCGAGGCGTAGCGCACTCGACCATCGGGAGTGCGCAGTGCGGTCGGCACGACGCGCAAGTCGGTAAAGAACACCTGATTGCGCACGTCGGACCACAGGAGGTCGGCGCCGAAGTGCCAGCCATCGCCGAACGTTCCACCCCAATTGGGATCGAAGTCAGCCGACAGCGTACCACGCCACTGCGACGGCACCTTGAAGTTCGGATCGAGCGCGTTCGTCGGCGACAGCTGGTTCACCGCCGCATTGTTCAGGACGCCGTTGGCTGCAGTGGGGATCGTGGTGCCGTTGACATTGGTCAGGATGGCCGCGCCGCTCGTCTGTGCGCCCGCGCCGGTGATACCCGGCACGACGTAGCTGTTGTTGTTGTTCTGGCGAACGTCGATCGCGTTCGTCAGGAAGCCCGTGTTCGAGAAGCTGTTGGATACGTACACGTCAGGCGAACCGCCCGAGAATATGCCAATGCCGCCGCGGAACGAGAACGAGGATGCAGGCTTGAGTTCGAAACCGACGCGCGGCTGGAATACGCCACGACCCGAGATGTATGCGGTGTTCGGGAAGTTGTAACGTGTAAGGAACGCCGAGTTCAGTTCCGGACGGCTTTTGCCGCCGAACATATCGTAGCGAGCACCATAGGACAGCGTCAGCAGGTCGCTGACACGCCACGTATCCTGAATGCCGAACGTATAGGACTGATAGCGGAAGCGTGCAGCGCCGTCGATCGGGTCGAGGCTGGGTACGGCGTTGCCATAGCGGAAGCGCTGCGCGTTGCCCGCTTGGAAGTCGGCGATTGAGTCGAAATAATAATCACCGGCGGTGCGCTGCACGAACAGGTTGAAGATCTTCGAGTCGGAAAACTCGCCGAAGACGCGCAGATCATGATTATCGCGCGTGAGCCGGCCCTGGACGAGGCCACCAAAGGTGCGGCTGGTCAACTGGTTGGACTGACGCGATATGTCCGGTCCGAACGAGACGTTGCCGAAGCCGGATTGGCAGGTGCTGGATAGATCGTTGTTGCCGCCGGTTCCGGTGGTGCGATCCGACGTCGGTGCAGTGCAGACCTGCATCTGGGCGAAACCGCGACCCATGATCGGGTCCTGACCACGCTTGTAATCCTTGTAGAACCCGCGGACTTCCGTCGAGAACTCGTCGGTCCAGTCACTGTTCAACTGCGCGACGCCAGTGTGCAGCCGGTTCGAGCCAATGTAACCATTCGATTCGAGGCCAAGGCCTGGCGTTCCTGTAACGAACGTGTTCTGCCCAAGCTGGATCGAGTCCTTCGTGTACAGATACGTGATCGACGCTCGTTGTGTATCGGACAGATTGGCATCAAGACGTGCGACCAGACGATCGTCGCGATCATTCGAATCCTGCAGGATACCGCCGGTATCATACCCATAGCGCGACTGCGCGATCTGCTGGATCTGCGATACCTGTCCATCGGTGATGTTGGGGACGACAGTGCCGGCATTGGTACCCGCCGTGCCTTCGACGATCGGCGTGTTGGCGCGGATGCGCTCGCCGGCGATCATGAAGAACAACTTGTCCTTGATGATCGGGCCCGAAAGCTCTGCACCGAAATTCTCGAACTTGAACTCGGGGATGTTGACGCGACCGGTTGGAATACCAGGTCCGGCCTTAGTGCGTTTGCCCGTCAGGCCGTCGTCCGAATAGGCGTAGAAACCGGTGCCATGAAACTCGTTGGTGCCTGACTTCAGGATGGCGTTGATCGCACCGCCCTGGAAATTGCCCTCACGAACGTCGTACGGCGCGACCTTGGTCTGGAACTGACCGATGGAGTCGAAAGGAATTGGCGAGCGGCGGGTTGGCAGACCATCCGGGTTGAGGCCGAAATTGTCGGTGACCGGCACGCCGTCGACCGAGAAGCGATTGAAGCGCGCGTTCTGACCGGCGAACGACACTGCGCGGCCGCCCGACGGCGTATCGTCGAGACGCGCGAACGGATCGCGGCGCATTAGATCGCGTACGTCGCGGTTGACCGAAGCGACTGAACCGATCTGCTCGGCGTTCAGGACGGTAGCGGGCCCCTGGCTTACGTTGCGCGCACGCGGCAACGACGATGCGGTGACCACGATCTCATCGCCACCCGCGTTTCCAGCGGCCAATTCGACCGGCAGCTCATACGACTGCGCGACAGTGGTCTGAATGTCTGTGACAGAAGTGTCAGGGTAACCCGCAGCGGAAACTGTCACCGTGAAGGGGCCACCGACACGAAGGCCAGACGCATTAAAGCTGCCCGATGCATCCGTAGTCTGCACCGAACGCGAGCCCGATGGCACGTTTAGGATGGTCACGGTCGCGCCGACGACGGGTGCGCCGTTCGCGGTAACGGTGCCGCGGATCGACGAGGTCGTCTCCTGTGCAGAAGCGGTCATCGGCGCAACTAGCGCGATCGCTGCCACACCCAGGAAAAGGTTGTTCCGCATCAGTAATTACCCCTTTTGAGCCGCGGCTCTGATTTCGCGACTTCATGTCGTGTTAATCCGGCCCTGCACGGGGAATATTTCGGATATGTGACATTGGCGAGTCGTCAATTGTCACAGACACACTCGGTCATACTGCGTTGCAAAAAAGCCACGCAGGGAAACCGTTTCGGCCGGGATGGAACCGTTGCAACCCGACCCCGCCTCAACTCGCGGCGACGATCTCCGCCCACTCGGCTTCGGTGATGACGCGGATGCCGAGTTCGGTGGCCTTCTTCAGTTTCGAGCCCGCGCCGGGGCCCGCGATCACTAGCCCGGTCTTGCTCGACACCGACGCCGCGACGCGCGCGCCGAGTGATTCCGCCTGCGCCTTGGCCTCGTCGCGGCTGAGCGTTTCCAGGCTGCCGGTGAAGACCAGGATCTGCCCGGTCACCGGCGACTCGCGGGTTTCATGGACGACGTCCGCGGGCTTCACCTCACGCAATAGGTCGAACACGACCCGGCGGTTATGCGGCTCGGCGCAGAATCCGACCAGCGCGCTCGCCACCTCGGGCCCGATCCCCGCGGTCTCGATCGCACCGACCAGCAGCTTGTCGCGGCGGAGCACGAACTTGCGCTCGGGTTCGCCGATCACCGGTTCGATCTGGCCACGCAGGAACACCGCGTGACGCAGTACCGAGCCTAGCGCGCGCGCCGACACATAGCGCCGCGCGAGGTCGCGCGCGGTAATCTCGCCGACGTGGCGGATGCCGAGCGAGAACAGGAACCGGTCGAGCGGGATCGTCCGCTTCTGCTCGATCGCCGCGATCACCTTGGCCGCCCAGACGCGCCCGTCCTTCTTGCGCGCGGCGAGCTGTTCCTCGGTCAGGCGGAAGATGTCGGCGGGCGACTCGATCAGCCCATCGCGGAAGAACGCTTCGATCAGCGTCTGGCCGAGTCCGCCGATGTCGAACGCGTGGCGCGACGCGAAGTGGATCAGCCGCTCGACCCGCTGCGCCGGGCAGATCAGCCCGCCGGTGCAGCGATAGACGACCTCGCCTTCCTCGCGCTCGGCGGCCGACCCGCATTCGGGGCAGGTATGCGGGAAGAGCCACGCGTCGCGCTCGGCGTCAGGCGTCAGGTTCTCGACGATCTGCGGGATCACGTCGCCGGCGCGCTGGACGAGCACGCGGTCGCCCGGCCGTACGCCGAGTCGCTCGATCTCGTCGGCATTGTGCAAAGTCGCGTTGGTCATGACGACGCCGCCGACGGTGACGGGCGACAGCCGCGCCACGGGGGTCATCGCGCCGGTCCGCCCGACCTGGATGTCGATCCGTTCGAGCAGGGTCTGCGCGCGCTCGGCGGGAAACTTGTGCGCGATCGCCCAGCGCGGCGCCTTGGCGACCTGGCCGAGCCGCGCCTGCCAGTCGAGCCGGTCGACCTTGTAGACCACGCCGTCGATGTCGAACGGCAGGTCGGCACGCGCGGCTTCGATCCGCCGATACACGTCGAGCGCGGCTTCGGTCCCCTCGACCCGGGCAAAACCTTCGGCGATCGGGAAACCCCAGCCACGCAACGTGTCGACCACGTCGGTCTGCGTTTCCCCCGGCACCACGCTGGCCTCGCCCCAACCGTGCGCAAGGAACCGCAGCGTCCGGCTCGCGGTGACGCTCGCATCCTTCTGGCGCAACGACCCGGCGGCGGCGTTGCGCGGATTGGCGAACTGCCGCGCGTCCTTGCCCGTCTCTTCGGCTTCGGCCAGCAGGCGCGCATTGAGCGCGGCGAAGTCGTCCTTCGCCATGTAGACCTCGCCCCGGACCTCGAAGATCGCAGGTATGCTCCCCCTCTCTTGTTCCCCCGCGAAGGCGGGGGTCCAGTCTGGGCCCCCGCCTTCGCGGGGGAACAAGGTCTGGGGGATGTCAGCAATGGTCCGCACATTGGCGGTCACATCCTCGCCAACCTGCCCATCGCCTCGCGTCAGCGCCTGGACCAGTCGCCCGTCCTCATACCGCAGCGAACACGACAACCCGTCGATCTTCGGCTCCGCGGTCAGCGCCACCGGCACGTCGTCCGCCAGCTTCAGGAAGCGGCGCACGCGCGCGACGAACTCCTCGACCTCCTCGTCCGCAAACGCGTTGTCGAGGCTCATCATCGCCTTGGCATGTGCAACCTTCGCCAGATGCCCCGCTGGCGCCGCGCCGACCGTCCGGCTCGGCGAATCGCTCCGCACCGCACCCGGAAACGCCGCTTCCAGTGCCGCATTCCGCCGCACCAGCGCATCATACTCGGCATCGCTGATCTCGGGCGCGTCGTCGGTATGATAGCGCGCGTTATGATACGCGATCTGCGCGGCGAGCGTCTCCAGCTCGGCGGCGGCTTCGGTCTCGGTCGCGGGAAGGTCGGGCATCGCGCCGGGTTAGGGGAGGGCGCCACCTTTCGACAAGACCTGGATCAACATGGCGTGAACATTCGCCGGACTTGCGCGCTGACATCGCAAGACATTTTCGCAGGACCCCTGATCATGACAGACACCAGCCGCCGAGACCTCTTCAAGGGCGCCGCCGTCACCGGCCTTGCTGCCGCTGCAGCCCCCGCCTTCGCGCAAGGGTCGGGGGCGGGACAGGCGCAGCTCGCCGATCCGCAGACGCGCTTCGTCTCGACGCCCTTCCCCGAACAGCGCCAGAAATGGCCCGCCCTCCAGCGCGACATGCGCCCCGTCCCCGATTGCGGCGAGACCAGCTACCGCGGTTCCGGTCGTCTCCAGGGTCGCAAGGCGCTGGTCACCGGCGGCGACTCAGGGATCGGTCGCGCGGCGGTGATCGCGTTCTCGCGCGAGGGCGCCGACGTCGCGATCAATTATTACCCGACCGAGGAACCCGACGCGCAGGACGTCGCCAAGCTGCTCCGCGCGGAGGGGCGCAAGGTCGTCCTGATCCCCGGCGACCTGACCGACGCAAAATTCTGCAACGACCTGATCGCGCGCGCCAATCGTGAGCTCGGCGGGCTCGACATCCTCGTCAACAACGCCGCGTACCAGCAGTCGAAGGCGTCGATCGCCGAGATCAGCTTCGAGCAGTTCGACCGGACGATGAAGACCAACGTCTATGCGATGTTCCACCTCTGCAAGGCGGCGATCCCGCTGATGAAGCCGGGCGCGTCGATCATCAACACGGGGTCGGTCAATTCGGTCGATCCGGGCGAGGAACTGCTCGACTATGCGACCACCAAGGGTGCGATCCTGATCTTCACCAAGGGGCTGGCGAAACAGCTCGGCAAGAAGGGCATCCGCGTCAACATGGTCGCGCCCGGCCCGGTGTGGACGCCGCTCCAGGTCGCGGGCGGGCAGCTGCCGGGCAAGATGGGCGAGTTCGGGCAGGACACCCCGCTCGGCCGCGCGGGCCAGCCGGCCGAGCTGGCGTCGCTGTTCGTCACGCTCGCGGAGACGGGCACGAGCTTCACCAGCGGCAGCGCCTTCGCGGCGACCGGCGGCAGCGGGGTGCTGTAACGCGCCCGACAGCCTCTCTCCCGGCCCGGCACCTCGCGCCACCCCGGCGAAGGCCGGGGCCCAATTGGCAAGGCTGTTGTAACGCGGGACCGCGTTCACCAATTGCTGTTTCCCAATTGGGCCCCGGCCTTCGCCGGGGTGGATATGGGGAGGGTGCAATGAAAACGGTCGCTCCAATGCTCGCCCTCCTCTGCACGGCCCCCGCCGCCGCACAGCAGACACACTTCTCCCCCACACCTGCCCCGGCGATCGGCTACGACTGGAACGACGACTCCTCGGCAGACGACCGCGTCCAGCAATCGCTATGGCCCCGCTCCGACGCCAGTGCGGCCGGGCTCGACGACATGATCCACACCGAACAAGCACCCGTCCGCGCAGCGATCCACGAAGACGGCGACTTCGGCAGTCGAGCGCTCCACGGCCTGCGGAAAGTCGGCGGCGACTATATCGTCGTGCCGGTGCTGAAGATCCACCTAGGCCACCCGCGACAGGCAATGCCCTAACCGACCGGAGGCCCGTAGGAAAGCTGGCCGACTTCAGCTGACCCCGCCCCGGGAAATGCCCTAACCGACCGGAGGCCCGTAGGAAAGCTGGCCGACTTCAGCTGACCCCGCCCCGGGAAATGTCAGCTCCCCTCCCTTTCAGGAAGGGGAGAGAAGTCGGCGGTACGTCACAACCTCAAGCCCGCTCCAGCAACCGCTCCGCCTGAGCCCGCGCCTCGTCGGTAATCTGCGCCCCCGACAACATCCGTGCGATCTCTTCCCGCCGCTCGTCCTCCGACAGCGCCCGCACGCCCGTCCGCGTGACCGTGCCGTCGTTGCTCTTGGCGATCAGCAGGTGTTTCGCTCCCCGCGCCGCGACCTGCGGGCTGTGCGTCACCACCAGCAGCTGCGTGCTCTGCGCCAGCCGCGCGAGTCGCTCGCCGATCGCGCTCGCCACCGCGCCGCCGACACCGCGGTCGATCTCGTCGAACACCATCGTCGACGCGCCGCCCTCTTCCGCCAAGGCCACCTTCAACGCGAGGATGAACCGCGACAATTCGCCGCCGCTAGCGATCTTGGTCAGCGCAGCAAACGGCGCGCCCGGATTGGTCGAGATCTCGAACTCGACGCGATCCTTGCCCGCCGCCGACCAGCCCTCTTCGCCAAGTGGCGCCACCACGGTCTGGAACCGCGCCGCATCCAGCTTCAACGGCGCCAACTCGCCCGCCACCGCCAGATCGAGGCGTTTCGCCGCCGCCAGCCGTCGCTTCGTCAACGCATCCGAGGCAACGTCGAACGCCTTCCGCGCAGCCGCCACCCGAGCCTCGATCACCGCAATCCCGCCTTCGCCCGCATCGAGCCGCTCCAGCCGCGCGCGCATCTCGTCCGCCAGCGCCGCCAGATCATCTGGCTGCACGCGGTGCTTGCGCGCCATCGCCCGAAGCTCGAACAACCGCGCCTCGTCATCCTCCAGCGCCCGCGGGTCATACGCCATGTCCGCCCGCGCATCGCGCAGGCTTTCCTCCGCCACCGACGCCTCGATCACCGCGCGATCGACCGCCGCCAGCGCGTTGCCCAGCGCGACATGATCCTCCGCGATCCGCTCGAGCACCCGCGCGGCCTGGCGCAGCTTCGCCATCCCGCCGTCCTTGCCCTCGAGGAAATCGTCGATCGCCGCCAGGTCGTCCGCGATCTTCTCCGCGCGCTGCATCGACCGCCGCGTATCCGCCAGCGTCTCCTCCTCACCAGCGACCGGCGCCAGCGCGGTCAGTTCGGCAACGGTATGTTCCAGCCACTCGCGATCCCGCGCCGCCGTCTCGATATCCGCGCGCGCCGCCGCCAACTCAGCCTCGGCCGCACGAAACGCCGCGTACGCCTTCCCGGTCGCCCCAGGCTCGGTCCGCCCGAAAATATCCAGCAGCGCCCGATGCCCGCGCGCGTTCAGCAGCCCGCGCTCGTCATGCTGGCCGTGGATCTCGACCAGATGCGGCGCCATCTCGCGCAGCAGTCCCGCCGACGCCGGCTGGTCGTTGACGAAGCCGCGACTGCCGCCGTCCGCCTTGACGATGCGCTTCACGATCAGCGGCTCGCCGCGCTCGATCTCCAGCCCATTCTCGTCGAACAGCAGCGCGAGCGGTGATTCGGGGGCAGGGGCATCGAACGTCGCGGTCACCACCGCCTGCGCCGCGCCATGCCGCACCAGCCCGCTGTCGCCACGACTACCGAGCGCCAGCCCCAGCGCATCGAGCAGGATCGACTTGCCCGCCCCGGTCTCGCCGGTAAGCACGCCGAGCCCCTCGCCGAATCCCAGATCCAGCGCCTCGATCAGCACCACGTCGCGAATGGAAAGTTCGGTCAGCATAGTATGTCCGCCTTAGACGAACGGGCGCGCAATGCGATCCCCCTATGTTCCAACCCGACGACCCGCGCCCCTATAGTCCGACGACGCGCGTCAGCTTCCGGTGTTGGACGGCTGCCCGGCCGATCGCGGCGCCGGCGCGCGCTCTGCCGGGCCGGTCGGGGTCGAACCCGGCTCGTCCAGCTCGACCATCACCGACGGGGTGCCCTTGGTCCCGACCGGCACCACCTGCTCGCCCGGCTTCAGCGGCGGCACGGCCGGTACCTGGTTCTTCTTCAGCAGGTCGTACGCATGCTGATACCAATCGGTCCCGGGATAGTTGCGGCCCAGCACCGCGCCGGCCTTCTCGGCCTCGACGGGCACGCCGAGCGCGAGATACGTCTCGGTCAGCCGCATCAGCGCCTCGGGCGTGTGCGTGGTCTGCTGGAACTTGTCGATTACCGTGCGGAACCGGCCGTTCGCCGCCAGCCACTGGCCGCGCGTCTCGTAGAACCGCCCGATCTCCATCTCCTTGCCCGCGAGATGGTCGTTGACCAGATCGATCTTCAGCCGCGCATCCGACGCATAGCGCGTGTTCGGATAGCGCCGCATCAGCTCGCCGAGCGAATCGAGCGCCTGCCGCGTGATCTTCTGGTCGCGCGTGACGTCGGTGATCTGCTCGTAATAGCCGAGCGCGATCAGATAATAGGCGTACGGCGCGTCGCGATTGCCCGGATGCACCGCCAGAAAGCGCTGCGCCGAGCTGATCGACGCGGTATAGTCCTTGGCGAGGTAATAGCTGAACGCCGACATGATCTGCGCACGGCGCGCCCAGATCGAATAGGGATGCTGGCGCTCGACCTCGTCGAACAGCTGGGCTGCTTCCTTGTAGCGTCCCTGGTCGAGGCGCGCCTTGGCGGTCGAATACAGCGTGCCCACGTCGCGCGCGACATAGGGCAGGTCGCCCTTGGACGCGCGACCGCTCGCACAACCGGCCATGGGGAGCGCAAGCGCGGCGATGAGCGTGACCGCGAGGGCACGAGACTGGGGGATACGCATTGGCGTTGTCCTTAGCGTATGCGGGGCTTGGCGAACAATCCCTTTCGCCATACCCGCATTGGGCCTTTCCGTCGGCCGGATCACACGGCAATAGTCGTGCGTTGGCGCCCCATTCCCATTGCGTCATTCACGTCGAGGATCATGTCATGCCGGCCACATTGTTGCACACCCACCGCGTCGAGAAGCCCTGGGGTCGCGACACGCTCTGGCCCGGTTTCGAAGACCCGGCCGCGGGCTCGCCGCCGATCGGCGAAGTCTGGTTCCAGGAGCCCGGCAACACCACGCCCGACCTGCTGATCAAATACCTGTTCACGTCGCAGAAGCTGTCGGTCCAGGTCCATCCCGACGACGACCAGGCGCACGCGCGTGGCCTCCCGCGCGGCAAGGACGAATGCTGGACGATCCTCGCCGCCCAGCCCACATCGACGATCGCGGTCGGCACGAAGCAGCCGATGTCCAAGGACGACCTGCGCGCCTCGGCGATCGACGGCACGATCGAGGACAAGCTTGACTGGAAGCCGGTGAAGCCCGGCGACTTCATGTATTGCGCGTCCGACACGATCCACGCGATCGGCGGCGGCCTGACCGTGATCGAGGTCCAGCAGAACTCCGAGACGACCTATCGCCTCTACGACTACGGCAGCGACCGCGAACTGCATCTCGACGACGGCGTCGACGTCGCCGACCCGACCCCCTACGTCCCCGTCGCACCGCCGATCGAGATCGAGACCGGCCGCACGATCATGGTCGAGGGGCCGAAATTCGTGCTGGAGCGCTGGAAGGGCGGCGACCACGTCGTCAACCTGCCGGAAGGCACGACCGGCTGGGTGATCCCGATCACCGGCTCGGGCGACGTCGCCGGCGTCGCATTCAAGGCCGGCGAATGCGCGACGATGACCGGCAGCGAGACGGTCTCGACGAGCCCCGACGCAGACGTGCTGTTCGCGTATCCTGGCACGAAGCGAATCTGACTGATGATCGGCGGCAGGGCAAGGAAGCTCCGCCGCCCCCAAGAATATACCACCCCGGCGAAGGCCGGGGCCCAGGTGGAAAGGTGGCAATAACGGCGCGCTGCCTTCCGTTATTCAGGTCCCCCGACTGGACCCCGGCCTCCGCCGGGGAGGTGACCCCTTCGGTAGCCACCGGACACAGCAAAACGCCGCCCGTCCTTGTTCTCCCGCGAAGGCGGGAGCCCAGTCTGGGTCCCCGCCTTCGCGGGGAAACAAGGTTTTCGAGGGTAACGTCCCCTCGCACGACCCTACCTCGCCACACCCCGATGGCATCCCCCCAGCACATCTCCACCACCCCGGCGGAGGCCGGGACCCAGTTGGGGAACAGTGCTAATGGACCGCAGCAATCCGCTATTGCCACCTTTCCAGTTGGGCCCCGGCCTCCGCCGGGGTGGTAAGTCCGCCGGGTTGTGAAGTTGCAGCGGGAATTGGGAGAGGCGCCCCCCAAACTCACCCCCAATTAACCCGCGCCCCGCTATACCCCCGCCACCATGCTCCGCATCCTCACCCTGTCGTCGCTGTTCCCCGACGCGACCCGACCCAATTTCGGCGTCTTCGTCGAACGCCAGACGCTCGGCCTCGCCGCGCACCCCGACGTGTCGCTGGTGGCAATAGCACCGGTCGGTCTCCCCCCAGGTCCCCTCCGCCGCATCGGCCACTATGCCAGCCTCGCCACCCTGCCGACGCGCGAAACCTGGAAGGGCGTCGACGTCCACCGCCCGCGTTTCACCGCGCTCCCGTTCACCAGGGGCCGCTACCACGCCGCCGCCCTCGAACGCGCGCTCGTCCCCCTCCTTGACGCGATCCGCGCGGATTTCGCCTTCGACGTCATCGACGCGTCGTTCTTCTTCCCCGACGGCCCCGCCGCCGTCGCGCTCGGCCAGCGCTACGGCGTCCCCGTCTCGATCAAGGCGCGCGGCTCCGACATCCACCATTGGGGCGAGGCACCCGCCACCGCAGCGCAGGTCCGCAAGGCAGGGCAGGGCGCCGCCGGCGTGCTCGCGGTCAGCAAGGCGATGAAGGCCGACATGGTAACGCTCGGCATACCGGCCGAGCGGATCACGGTGCATCACACCGGCGTCGACCAGGACCGCTTCCGCCCCGCAGCCGACCGCATAGCGGGCAAGGCCAGGCTCGGCGTCCGCGGTCCATTGGTCATCGCCATCGGTGGCCTCCTACCCCGCAAGGGCCACGACATCGTCGTCGAGGCGGTCGCCGCATTGCCCGGAGTCACGCTCCTGATCGCCGGCCACGGACCCGCGCGCGCCGACCTGGAGGCGTTGATCGCGCGACTCGGCGTCGGCGACCGCATCCGCTTGCTGGGCGCCGTCCCGCACGCAGACTTGCCCGCGCTGATCGCGGCGGCCGACGTCAGTGCACTGGCCTCCAGTTCGGAGGGGCTGGCCAATGTCTGGGTCGAATCGCTGGCATGCGGGACGCCAATCGTCATCACAGATGCCGGCGGCGCGCATGAAGTGGTGACGTCGCCCGCCGCCGGTCGTGTCACGATCGGTGATCCGCTCGCATTCGCAGCCGCGATCGGCACTTTGCTCGCAGACCCGCCGAACCAGCAAGCAACGCGCGCCGTCGCCGCCCCCTTCACCTGGGAAGCCAACACCGCCGCGCTCTACGAGCACCTCGCGAGGCTGGTCGCGGATAACTGAATAATCGATCCTCCCCCGCCAGGGGGATGTGGCACCGAAGGTGACGGAGGGGGAGGACACGGAACAGACGTGCTTCTTACCTCCCCCTCCGTCTGGCAAGCGCCAGCCACCTCCCCCTTGCGGGGGAGGATAGGGAGTTCACCCCTCGAGCGGGTACAACGCCGCCACGATCCAGCGACCCTCACCGCGCAAGACCGCCCAGGCCCGAGCCGCGGCGCGGCTATCCATCGCCTCGATCCCGAACCCCCGAGCCTCGACCGCACGCTTGAACGCGAGCGGTGGCTGGCGAAGCGCGGAACCGGTCCCCAGCAACAAAAACTCCGGCGGCGGATCGAGCGCCAGCAACGCCGCCACGTCCGCCTCGCCGAGCGCCTCGAACGCCGGCGGCTCCCAGCCATCCGCCCGCTCGGGACTGATCGACAAGGCGGTATAATAGCCGTCGTCGACCTTGAACCCGGCCCGACCAATCGCCGAGATCATCGGCCCATCGGTCTTCTCGCGGTCCATCCTCATGATAGTTCGTCATCCCCGCGAAGGCGGGGACCCATAATGGCGAACGCCAGTGATCGGATCGCAAGGCCGGCCATTATGGGTTCCCGCCTGCGGGGGAATGACGGGGGGAAGGTCAACGGTCGACCTTCGGACCCACCCGCTCGGCGCCGTCCTGCACGCCGCCCTTGCGCGGTGCAGGATCGGCGCGCAGCCCCAGCGTGATCAGTAGCGACGACGACACGTAGATCGACGAGTACGTCCCGACGACGATACCCAGGATCATCGCCGCGGTGAACCCGCGCAGCACATGGCCACCAAGGATCAGCATCGCGAACAGCGCGAGCAGGATCGTCACCGACGTCATCACGGTCCGGGGAAGCGTCTCGTTCACCGACAGGTCGATGATTTCGCGCATGTCCATCTTCCGGTACCGACGCATGTTCTCACGGATGCGGTCGTCGATCACGATCTTGTCGTTGATCGAATAGGAGATGATCGTCAGCACCGCCGCGACGATGTTCAGGTCGAACTCGAACTGCGTCAGCGCGAAGAACCCGAGCGTCATCAACAGATCGTGGACGATCGCGACGACGGTCGACACGCCGAACTGCCACTCGAACCGCACCACCGCGAACAGCGCGATACCGAGGATGGCGAGGCCGACGGCCAGCAGCCCCTTGCTGATCAGCTCGTCTGATACCTTGCCCGAGATCGTGTCGTACTTCGAGAAGGTCGCGCCGGGGAATTTCACCGCAAGATCGTCCGACACCTTCTTCACGAGGCGGTTGGTCGCTCCTTCATCGCCTTCCGGGACGGGAAGGCGAATCGACAGCGTCCTCGGGTCGCTGAACGACTGGATCGAAGCCTCGCCTACGCCGAGCCGGTCGACTTCGGTACGGACCGCGTCGATCGACGGCGCGGTCGCGAACTTCTCCTCGATCAGGACGCCGCCGACGAAGTCGACGCCCATGTTGAGGCCCTTGGTGACGACGAGTCCGACCGCCAGCAACGACAGCAGCAGGGTCAGCCCGAACGCCCATTTGCGGAGCGAAACGAACTTCAGGTTCGTGTTGTCGGGTACGAGTTTCAGCAGGCGCATGGTAATCTCCCGCCTCAAATATTGATCGTAGTGGGGCGGTTCTTCCGCAGCCACAGGGCGACCAGCATCCGCGTGAACGTGACGGCGGTGAACACCGACGTGCAGATCCCGATCAGCAACACGACCGCAAAGCCCTTTACGGGGCCCGAGCCGAGCAGGAGCATGATCACGCCGGTGATGGCGTGGGTCACGTTGGCCTCGAAGATCGTGCGCGATGCTTCCTTGTAGCCAAGCTCGACCGACTGGACGACGCTACGCCCGCGTCGCCGCTCTTCGCGAATACGCTCGTTGATCAGCACGTTGGCATCCACCGCGGTACCGATCGTCAGCACGAAGCCGGCGATACCGGGCAGCGTCAGCGTCGCGGTCAGCATCGCCATGACGGCGACGATGACCAAGATGTTGATAACCACCGCGAGGTTCGCATACAGTCCGAACCGGCCGTAAGTGACGAACATGAACACGATCACGAGCAGCGCGGCGACGATCGACGCCAGCACGCCGGCGCGAATCGAATCCTTGCCAAGGTCTGGGCTGACGGTGCTCTCGGCGATCGTCTTCAGCGCGACCGGCAGCTTGCCCGATCGCAGCGTGATCGCCAGCGCGTTCGCCGACTCGACCGTGAAGTTGCCCGAGATCGACGCGCGACCGCCAAGGATCGGCTCGTTGATGTTCGGCGCGGAGATCACCTGATTGTCGAGGATGATCGCGAACGGCTTGCCGGTGTTATCCGTCGTCACCTTGGCGAAGCGACGCCCGCCGACCGCGTTGAACGTGATCGCAACCTGCGGCGCATTGGTCTGTGGCTCGAACTCCTGGCGCGCATCGGCGAGCTGGTCGCCCGAGATGATCACCGAGCGCTTGACCGCGATGAACGGCACGCCCTGCGGATTGCCGGGGTAGGGAAGAACCTGGCTACCGATCGGCGCGATGCCCTTGACCAGATCGGCTGGGTTCGCGGTCTCGTCGACCAGCTTGAATTCGAGCTTGGCGGTCTTGCCGAGCAGATCCTTCAGCGCCTGCGGGTTCTTTAACCCCGGCACTTGGACGACGATCCGAGTCGCGCCCTGCCGGACGATCGTCGGCTCCCTGGTGCCCAGTTCGTCGATGCGGCGGCGGACGACTTCGGTCGCATCGTTCATCGCCGTGTCGATCGCCTGGGTCAGGCCGGCTTCGGTCGGTTTGAGCACGAAGCGGCTCGTGTCGACGACGTTGATGTCCCACTCACGCTGGCCGCTCATCCCGGCGCCACCGCCGGTGATCGCCAGCAGGCGCTCGCGTGCCGCATCGACCTGACTCGGGTCACGCAGCAGGAAGGTCAGCTGGCCGCCCCGCGTCGAAATGTCGCCGATCTCGATCCGCGGAGTCCCGTTGCGCATCGTCCCCGCCACGCTGTCGCGCATCGCCTCGATCCGTGTCGCGGCGAGGTCGGCGGTATCCGCCTCGAGCAGCAGGTAGCTGCCGCCGGCGAGATCCAGCCCGAGACTGATGCGCTTATGCGGGATCCAGCCCCATTTATCTGTGGTGCTCTCGGGGAGGAAACTCGGAATCGCCAGCAGGCACAGCGCCGCCAGCAATCCGATGATCGACCCGACCTTCCAGCGCGGAAAATCCAACATCAGTCGTTGGCCGGTTTCGTGTTCGGGCTGGTGATGTCGGTCAGCGTCGCCTTGACGACCCGCACGCGGACGTTCGGCGCGATCTCGACCTCGACGACGCTATCCTCGACCTTGGTCACCTTGCCCAGGATCCCGCCCGACGTGACGACGCTGTCGTTCTTCTTCACCGCGGCGACCGAGGCCTGCAGCGCCTTCATGCGCTTTTGCTGCGGGCGGATCATCAGGAAATAGAACACGACGAACACGAGGAAGAGCGGCGCGAGGCTCAGGAACGAGGCGATCCCGCCCCCGGCTGTAGCGCCGTCTGCGGCCTGGGCATAAGCTGGTGAGATGAACATCGAGTTCCGTATCTGGCTGGCCGTCGCTGGCCGAGGGCCAAGTCCGGCTTGAAGGATGGGTCGGGCAGGACGTCGCGCATCGCGCCCGCATTGGTCCGCCCGCTATCATCGCTTGGAACCGCGCGCAACAGATCGCCACAGGATGAGACGTGGGCGTCATGCGACCGGGCGCATCTGGCCCCGCCGCTGACATCGCCGCTGAAATCGCCGCGGTGTTCGGGCTTGCATCAGGCGCGGAGCCCGCGTAGTGCGCCCCCCTCGGGTCGCCTTGCGGCCCGTTCGGTCGGAGCGTAGCGCAGCCTGGTAGCGCACCACACTGGGGGTGTGGGGGTCGCAGGTTCGAATCCTGTCGCTCCGACCATTTTCTCTAGCATTAGCAATGAGTTAGCTCGCGGCGGGTCGCGCGTGAGTGTTCTTGCTTTTGCTGTGTACGTCCTGTGTACGACGCGTGCGATTCTAAACGGGCTCTGTGAAGGCGCTTAGACGTACAAAAAGGGGCGACCCTTTCGAGCCGCCCCATTCCCTATTCCGTATTTCGGTTTGATCGTGGATACCGGTCGATATGAACATTTCAGCGTCGGGTGTCTCTGTTTCCGTCTGCTGGAAGCGGTTTGGATCGTTCCGGGTCGTGTCGCCTCTAATATGCTTTTAGGATTACTTGTGCTTTGTCGGGTCGTTTAACTTATACGACATGCCCGATTTTGGCGTTGGCGGCAAAGGTTCGCCACGGGTAACCGTGCGTTCCGCTCCTGTATCCCCGCCACGAGGGCCGACGATACCATACTGACCCGATCGCTGAGCAATCTGGCCCGGTTTCATATTCTTAGTCATCTTCGTTCCTTTCCACCTCTTCAACCACAGGACTTTGCGGTTGGATGCGAGGTAGGCGCATCATGCACCCGTTCGAGGCAAACACAACATGGTAAAGGGATCAGAACGAAACAAATACAGCTGAGCGACATTATGGCAACAGTTGCAACGCTGACGGCGCGTAGATTGGAAGCTCGCAGGACTTGAGGCTTACCCGAAGACTCCGGTTATTTCCCATGACCGCAGCGCTGCCACGATGACGATCATGTCGTCTGCTTCAAGCGCCCCGCTTTCGATGCCAGGTAGAACCTCTTTCTCGACCCACGCGTCAAAAGAGCCGAACCAAACGGTGAAGGGCGACGGCCTCGGTTTCGCCCCAGTTTCCAACCGCTGAACGCGGCGCTGGAGGGCGCGGAGGCTCATGTGGTCAGCTAAGCCCGAGCAGTGCGCGCAAGTCCTGCGGCACCGAGCCAACCGGCTCCATCGGGACCGGAACAACGGGCAGCACGGGCGGGTCGCAAGGCGATGGTTCGCACGACGCTACCCCGTGCAGCTTGGCATGGACGATCGCTGCGACGCGGAGGTTGTGGTCAAGCACTCCGGCCTCAAGCAGATACTGTCCGTCCACCACGTCAACATGGCGCTGCACCATGCGTTCGGTTTCGTCGGTCGCCATGCCGTACTTCACGACGGGCGCGCGCGGCTCGTCAGCCTTCATGGTGGATCACTTTCAGTTGAGCGAGGATGTCATATGCATCGGCGCGGACCTGCCAGTCGTCACAGTCGCGCAGCACCTCGCACATACTGTTGACCACATCCCGGCGCATGGCACCGCGCTCCTGATGGTCCATGCTGGCGACGGCATCACAGATGGGCGCGAACCGCTCGGTGTTGCGAACGTCGCTATAGCTGAGCGGCACGACATAGATGCGGTGCGCCATCTGGTCGGCAATGCTGACCGCCCAATCCACAGTTGCCTGATACTCGCTGATCGGCTGGTAGCGCATGTCATAGGGTATCAGCGTGCCGGGTGTGGCACCGGGCGCTAAGAACGATACGCAGACGAACACGTCGTCCGCTTCCGGTTCCTCCGTAATGACCCGGTTTCTCGTTGTGGTTATCGTCGTCATGGTCGACCTCCGTCAGGGTAGGGTGTCAATTTGGCGAATGCCGGTCGCACTCGGCTCTTTTGCAAGCGACGTGCAATTTGCCGTGAATCACCTTCGGGCATCGGTCGCGGCCTCCAGAGCTTCGATCCGAGCCGAAAGCTCCTCGGTCGCCCGAATGTCCGAGAGCGATTTGATGCTGTCGATGATCAGCCGTCCTACGTCCGGTGCGACCGCGCCCGCCGCAATGGCGTCCAGCACCTGCGCGACCTGATCGCTGATCGGCGCGGTGGCATCGAAGTCGAAGTTCACCTTCTCGGCTTGCGCCTTGATAGACGGCAGGGTCTTCGCAAGGACGATTGATGCGGCGTTGGTGTCCCCCTCAAGCGCCTTGCCAATCAGCACGGACACGATGGCACGCATTTCGTCCAACATCTGGCGGGTAGCGAGCAGGCGCCGATCTGGAATGCCCGCCGGTCGCCCCGATGGGTTGGGCGACGGTCCGCCGGGGACCCAAGAGGGATTGCCTGCACCATGCACGGGCGTAGGCTTCCACCCCTCGCCCCAAGGGGGCTGAATTGTAGCGGTCATCGAACTACCTCGATTTGATTAGAGCAAGGGGTCAGACCGCGAACGGCTTGTTTGATTTGTCCCGCTTTTCGCGCAATTGCCGGGGAGTGATCTCGCCCGAATACTGACCGTGGATCTCGAAGCTGCTGCCCTTGATCTTGATGGTGCCAACCGCCTTGGCGACCTCCTTCTTGAGGACGCCCATCCGACCGTCGATCAGATCACGCGCGGCAGTGACAGCGCGCAAGCGCTTCGCCAGCCCCGGATTGAACCGTTCGTGATACTCGCGCAGCAGGATGCCCTTCATCTCGTCGTCCAAGCCGCTGAGCATCGCGGGCGCGCCCAACACGGCAGACGCGACTACCTCGTCACCGTCTCGGATCGCTTGGGAGATTGCCGCCATGCGCTCGCCGGTCTTGAGACCCTTCATGTGGGCGCGAATTTCGCCACTGACCATCTGCGAGGCCTTGGACACAACCTCCTTGGTCATCTCCTTCTCCCACGCCTCCACGTTCTTGTTGAGGTTGGCAGACGCGTTGTCCCACAGCGGATAGACCTTCGCGATCATCCGCTTGCTGGCGTAGTCGTCCACCTTCAAAAGCTGCCCCGCTTCGTTCAGCGTCGGGTCTTCTGCTACCGCTGCTTTGGCGTCGTGGATTGCGCGAAGCGAAGTAAACGCTTCGGTGAACGCCGACTTGGCACCGCTGACGTAAGACGCGGTATCGTCGTCGTAGTCTTGGATCGTTCCCATCGCGGCTTCGGGATCAAGATCGAGGCTAACACGGACGTCAATTTCATCGGACATTTCGGAATCAACTTTCGGACGAAAGATACATTGCCCTTACACGGTAGCGAGCCACGCTTTAGGTCCGCAATATGATCCCAGTAATTTCAAGTAGTTCCGTTCTACGACTACCGCGCGACCCTAAAACAGCGTGTTTGCTGGTCGGCAATTTGCGGATGATGACCACACGGGCGCGTACCGCTGCGCCGCCGCCACAGTGCTATCACGGGTTGCGTGCACCCCTGCTGGCGACGGTGCCGGTTTCGCGCCCCTAACCCCGGCGCAACTGGGGCGGTTGCGAAGGCGCTGCCATATGGTATCGGTGCGGCATGGCCGACGAAGAAATCAAACCTGCCGAAAAGAAAATCGTGAAGGCGCATTGCCCCGAGTGCGATGGTGAGCGCAATTGCACGGAACACGGCAACACTTACAAGTCGTGGGACTGGGAAGATAAGTACCACGGTCATTCGATGAACGGTGGCGTAACGCACTCGATCTTGGAATGTCTTGGCTGCGAGACAGTGTTCTATCAGACCGAAAGCTGGAATAGCGAAGACGTCGATCATTACTATGACGCCTATGGGCAAGAGAGGATGGAGTCCGCAAAGGAACTCGCGACCTATCCAAAGCCCGAGGCGAAGAACAAGCCTGTCTGGTTCGATGCGATGCAGAAGAAGGATGCCCAACTTCATAACATTCTGAGTCAGATGTATATCGCCTTGGATAACCGCGCCCACATCCTGACTGCCATCGCCTTGAGAACAGCTCTGGATCGTGCGACGGAAGTTCTCGGCATCGATCCCGCTAAGACGTTTGACGAGAAGCTGAATGAACTACGGGACGGCGGTTGGATCGGGCAGACCGAGCGTGACATTCTCGGCGTTGTGACGGACGCCGGAAATGCAGCCGCGCACCGCGGATGGGAACCTGACGGTAAGGAGGTTGGGCAACTCGTCTCATCGATGGAAGTGTTTCTACACCGCGCATTTATCGTCGGTCAGGAGGCGCTGGGCATAAAGGGCAACATTCCCGCCAAACCTAAGCGCCTGCCCGCACCCACAACTGCCCCCGCACCACCAACGACCTGACCGGGCAGTAGCGGGTTAGCAGTTAGCGCCGCTCCGCTATAACCACACCCTCATTTACGGCCGAATATGGCAAGCAACGGTACTCTACACTAACGCACTAACTTTGTGTGTATTGTATAGTATTTCCCAGCATTTTCGCGGGGTTGGGGCGTTAGCCTCGGCCATGCTAACGAGGGCTACTGTTAGCATGGGTCGAGCCGGTGGCTTCGCAAATTGCGCTAACGCAGCCTCCGGCAATAGCGCTGCCATTGTGGTTATTTACGAGGCTGGTGCAAGCCACCGATAGGCTTTCCCATGGAAGCTGAACATTTCGACCAGTCTGTCCCCCTTTACCTCCATAAGATTACCGTTCGTGATCGCGGTCCTGATCGTCATGTCCAACGCCGCTGTATGTCCGTGCTTATGGTTGTCGAATGCGGCGAGGCGCTGCGTTCTCTGCTGAAGGTATTTGCGCGGAACGATGCCCGCCTCCTTCATCCCTTGGCCGTTTTTCAGCCAAGTCGGTATTTTGCCGGTCGGCAATAGAAACTCCCGGCATATGTCGAGCACCTTCTGCTCCCGCCCGCCGTCCGTGCCTTCTCCTACCTCCCCGGTGCTTATGCGCTTGAGAAAGGCTGCATTGCCATGTCTAACCAGAGCGACCGCCCACTGCACCTGTTCGAGCGTTACCTTTGGATCGAACGGTTGGTCGCCTACTGCCAACAATGTGGCCACCCGCAAAACCTTTAGATGTGCCCTGCTCCATAGCTGTCGAAGCCGTTCGTCGTCGCCTGCGGCGACAATCTCGCGGTCGCACTCGGCGTTGAATACATCGAAAGCCCGTTTTGCATCCGGGCACGGGGGGACCGCGCAGAACAGTTGCCGCGTGCGAAGCGTCGAGGCCTGCTGCGCGATTCCAGCGAGCCATTTAATCATTTCACTGGGGGGCACTGACTGAGGCGCAGGGTTTTCCGGTGGACGATCGCCTTCGTATTGGATCACAAGAAACCGCGACATGAAACCGTCGCTCATCATCTCGTCGGTAATGGATTGGTAGAACGTCCCCGGTGTCGTTTCGCCCACCAGGCTATATGCGACTGCCTCTGCCGACTGCACGTTATTGTCTTGGCTGCTGTAGCTGAGGCCACCAACGATGCCGCTGGACCCTGATTTGCTGTACAGGTCGGTGAGGGTCTTTCGCAGGCTGTTGAGCGCGCTTTCCTTACCCTTAGACATGGCTAGGAACTTGTGCCCGATCTCCCCCATGATATTCAGCAAGCACGGGTGCAGGTTGATCCCCTTTATGAGCGCGGGACCGGAAGCGTATTCGCTAAAATCGAAAGACTGGCGTGCGGCAGGGTGATGAACCTCGACGGCCCGCATGATTGTCGCGATGCCGGTATGCATGGCCTCTTTGCCAACAGCGGACCGAGCGACCAGCACGATATAGAGGTTGAGACCGCTATTCGTGAACGTGGTCCATTCTCGACCAGCAAGCCCCGCCATAATTCCAAGCGCCGCGACAACGGCAACCTCGCGAACCGGACGGATAGCATGTTGCAAGATGTATCCTGTCAGGTAGCCGACGAACCCCGGCGGCAGGGGTAGCGCACCGCTCGCGACGGACGGTTGCACATGGTCAGCTATTGAGCGGCGATCTGGATGAGACAGTAGCGGCGATCAGGATGAGACTCTGCGGCCGTGACGGGAGCGAGATTGTCGCGGCGCGACAGGCAATGCAAGGCCAACTTTGGTGTTGATCGCCGCTC
>Ga0308009_10000139_pt1 | contig 64025 bp, 55 predicted proteins | sample Neamet127_FD_203134 | JGI IMG/M metagenome (GOLD analysis project Ga0308009, IMG submission 203134) | Marine microbial communities from water near the shore, Antarctic Ocean - #127 | ecosystem: Environmental > Aquatic > Marine > Unclassified | place: Southern Ocean | collected 2014-07-24 | reverse complement strand
AGCGGATGTGGGCCTAGAGACCGCCGGCAAGCTTTGGGGCGAGCGCGCGCGCGAGCAAGTTGTGCTCAACAAACCCGTCTCCTGGGCGGAATTTCCCGGTCGTCAATTTCGAATACATCTGCCCTCCCATCTCTGGTCAGGCCCACATCGGCTGGCTGGAATACGTGGCGCGAAAATACTATGCGAGCTCGGTGCCAAAAATCAGGTGGCTATTTCATCATCAACGAATTCGTAGGCCCGAACCAGTTTCAGTGGACCGAGGTTCAGCTGGTGCATTGCCAGCGTTTACTCGAAGAAATTCCAGAGTCCTATCGACAAATGATTCGTGAGCCGGGTGTTAAACACAGCGCCGAGCGACCCACGATTGAGTTCATGAACGGCTACGATCCCACCGAGGCGATCCGTTCCGCTGACATTATCACTGAGCTGGAAAAGCAGTTCGAGATCGTCGAGCGCAGAGACTTTGGTAGCACTCTCTTGCATCTTGTATTGGACAATATCGCTGGAAAAGTTTCCGGCTCAGATGAGGGAAAAACAATTCTGCGCAACTTGTTTGTACAGGAGCAACGACTGCTATCCAGTGGCAAGATTAGTAGTGATTTCACTCTGTTATTAGCGCGTAAGAAATAGCTAGGTAGGTTAAGGAAAAGTCATGGCAAAATTTGAGAAAATCAAGCAGCGTGCTGAGCATCGCAAAGGTGGCGGTGCGGCATTGAAGAAGTTACTGCCTAAGGTCGCGAGTAAGAAAAAACTAATCGCATTGGGCGACGATCGCTATCTTGCTATGATGACGAAGTGCATTAATCAGGCGGGCTTTAGCTGGAAGGTGATCGAGAACAAGTGGCCAGAATTTGAGGAAGCCTTCTTTGCCTTCAATCCGAAAAAGCTCGGTTACCTATCGGCCGAGCAATGGGAAGCCTATGTCAGCGACAGACGAGTGGTGCGCAACTGGCAGAAGATTAAGGCTCTGCAGGAGAACGTGTTTTTCGTCCAAGAAGAGTCACGCAAGAATTGTGGCTTCGGCAAGTTCATCTCTGAGTGGCCCGCCTCGGATCAGATTGGCCTAATGGCCTACCTGAAGGAACATGGCTCGCGATTGGGCGGACAGAGTGCGTTGTGGTTTCTGCGCCGAACCGGTAAGGACTGTTTCATACTATCCAAAGACGTAGTGGTTACCCTGCGCGGCAGCGGATTGGAGATAGCGGAGCAGCCGAGCAGTCAGCGTGACTTGAAGAAGGTACAGGCGCAGTTCAACGAGTGGCATGAAGAAACCGGCCTGCCTTATAGTCATCTAAGTCGCATCGCCGCCTGCTCGGTCGGCGAGAACTATCTGGAGCAAGCTTAGACTTCTTTGGTTACGATCTTAGGATCGTTCTCCATTGTCAGATGCACAGGGCAGCGATCGGCGATTTCCATTAAGCGCCTTCGCTCGGCGTCAGTGAGATCGCCTTTCAGGATAATGTTCCTCGTCGCCTAGTTGACAATGTGTTGGACAAGACGGATAAATAAAGTGACTATTTACTCACAATAGAAAACTAGCAGGTAATATTACAATGATAATAAGAACTGCAAGGCCTTACGGTGTCTCGTTGATAACAGCCCATACTGTCCTGTTAACGCTCGCCTTCCTAATATCGACGTCCTTCTCAGCGGCGCAGATCGAAGACTTCACCGCCGTCACTGACGAGATGCTAACCAGCCCGCCTACGGGCGAGTGGCTCAGCTGGCGCGGCACGCCCGCTGCGTGGGGCTATAGCCCTCTTGATCAGATCAATACCGAGAACGTCAATCAACTCCAGCTCAAATGGTCCTTCGCCCTAGACGACACGGGCGCAGTGCAGGCAGCGCCATTAATTCACGATGGCATCATGTTCATCCCATCGGCTAGAGGCGTGATTCAGGCGCTGGATGCGGTAAGCGGCGATCTGCTGTGGGAATACCGTCCCGCACTACCTACCGAAGAATTCATCAATTCCGGAGAGGGTACTCGAGCTGCCGTATTACCGCCGGGTGCCTTCGCAGGCGTCGGCAGAGGTGTACAGAAGAACATCGCGCTATACGGCGACATGATCTATGCGGCTACGGAGACCGCGAGCATCCGCGCAATCGATGCGCGTAGCGGCCTGCTGATCTGGGAGACGCAGGTTGCTGATCCTACGCTGGGCTATTTCTATACTGCGGGCCCAATCGTCGCCAATGGTACTTTGGTGACTGGCATCACCGGCTGCGAACGTTACAAGGAAGACGTCTGTTTCATCACCGGTCATGATCCAGCCACGGGTGAGCAGAAGTGGCGCACGTCTACAGTCGCGCGGCCCGAAGATCCGGGCGGCGATACTTGGGGCGATCTTCCCCTTAGATTTCGAGCGGGCAGCGATGCCTGGGTAGCAGGTTCCTATGACCCTGAAGCAAATCTGATCTATTGGGGCACGTCACAGGCCAAGCCTTGGGCAAGAGCAGTGCGCGGCAGCGACGGCGATGCGCTCTACACCAACTCCACACTGGCATTGAATCCAGATAACGGCCAGATGGCTTGGTACTTTCAACACTTACCCGGCGAGACCCATGACATGGATGAGGTGTTCGAGAATATTCTTATCGATGTCGATGGCAGGAAATCCCTGTTCAAGATGGGCAAGCTCGGCATTCTATGGCAATTGGACCGGGAGACCGGCGAGTTCATCAAGGGTACCGACATCGGTTACCAGACCATCGTCAATCTTGATCCTATCACTGGAAAAATTAGCTATCGTGATGGCATGATTCCGCGCATCGGTGAGGAGCTAAACATGTGCCCGAGCACTTCAGGCTTCAAAAGCTGGCGCGCGATGGCCTATTCACCTGACACCAGTGCCATGTATATTCCGATCACGCTCAACTGCGAGCTCGCCACTTTTGGCCCCACAGAACGACAGCTAGGCGGCGGAGGCACGGGTCCAGTGCGACGCGTAAACTACCACCACCCTGAATCCGATGGCAACTTAGGTGAGGTGCTTGCACTGGATATACCCAGCGGCGAAGTTAAGTGGCGTTACAGGACGCGAGCACCATTTAATACGGCAGCGCTAACTACCGCAGGCGGACTCGTTTTCATCGGTGACTGGAACCGCACCATGTCGGCATTGGATGCAGAGAATGGAGAGCTGCTGTGGCAGGTTCGTCTTGCTACATCGAATCAGGGATTTCCTATCAGCTATAGTGTCGATGGCAAACAGTACATCGCCATGCCAGTCGGCACCGGCGGTGCAAGTTGGTCGGGCAGCCTGCCCAGAGAACTCACGCCGGAACTTAGCCGTCCGCGTAATGGCAGTTCAATAAATGTTTTTGCGCTACCGGAATGAAGACATCTAATTTGCCAACTCTTAGAGCTATCTTCGGTTTTGCGGTGATCGCACTAGTGACGGGTGTCAGCAGCGGGCAGGAAAATGCAGTAATTTGGGAGGGTGTATATACGGCCGAGCAAGCGGCTCGCGGTGAAACTGTTTACACCGAAACTTGTATTGCCTGTCATGGCCAAGATTTAGGCGGTAACAGCAACTCGCCCGGTTTGGTAGGAATGGGATTTATGTTCTTGTGGGAAGGAAGGACACTTGGCGCTTTTTATGGGAAAATTCGATCCGAGATGCCAACTGATCGTCCAGGACATCTGCCAGCTCAAGACTATCTCGATGTGGTTGCCTACATATTGCAAAAAAATGCATTTCCAGAAGGCAGCGAAGAATTGCCGTCCAGTGTTGAGACTCTTGACTCGATATCTATCGTTTCAAAGCCCTAGCTGAATCTCATATCACTAATGTGTTTGACAAAACCCAACTTTAGTTGCCGAGAATCCATGCAAAAAACTTAAACCTTTTTCACTTTGGTCACTACCACAGCCGATTATTATCCTTGGATTTTCCTTGCTTGTTGCGAGTTCGGCTAGCAGCGGCTGGGCTGACCTGTCAATACTTACCCCCGTGCTCATGTTTGTGCCAATTCCCCTGCTGTGCATCGCAGAGCGTTTGATGCCTAAACGGAAGGACTGGTTATTGGATTGGAAGGACCTCGCCGAGGATCTTTTTTGGTTGGCTGGCACCTTTCTGACCTGGGCTCCGATCTACGATCAAGCCTATGACACTCCCATCTCGAACCTGTTTGAATCTGTACGAGATGCATCGGGGTTTCCGTTTCGCTTAGAAGCTGAGACAACGGGCGGCCTTTTATTAGCAGCATTCATAGCTATTTTCGCCGCCGAATTCATTGGCTATTGGGCGCATCGCCTACAGCATCGCTTCATGTTTCTCTGGCGAATCCATGCAACGCATCACCACATTACGAAGATGAGCGTGGCCAGGGCGGAGCGTACTCACCCGCTGGAATTCCTCGGTTTGAATTTAGGATCTGCAGTTGCCTTGGCGTTTTTAGGTGCCAGCGCTGAAGTGGTGGCAGTAGTAGTCGTATTTCGTCTCAATACGGTACACCTATGCCACAGCAATTTACCATTAGTCTCTGGCGTGTTTGGTTGGCTGTTCAACACACCCGAATGGCATCAGCTGCACCATTCCTGCATCTACAAAGAGAGCAATACCAATTTCGTCAGTACGGTCATTATATGGGACCGCCTATTCGGAACATTTTCTGGGAAAAATCATATTGAGCGGGTAGGCAATGGCACCGGTGAAAAACTCTCGATAGTTACTCAGCTCCTTATTCCTTTCAAGTCAGACCAAGCTCTACGAGAACTCTGAATCATGAGAAGACTACTCAAGGTAATCGTTCTAGTGGCGGGTTTGCAGGCATGTACTTTAACTGAAAATTCGATCTCTGCTGCTGACACTGAAGCCTTACTGCCTATCGCAGAGTTCCTGATCGATGACTTCTATTCTTTCGACAGCGTGCGTCTCGAGCAGGCGTTAGCGCGTGCAGAGGACTCAAAAGAGCCACTCTTGTATTACCAAGGTTGGGCTAAAGGTGGAAATTACGAGATCGTGGAACGCAAACACTGTGCGGTCAAATCATCGAACATAGTTAGCTGCCCCATTGCGGTAAAGGACGATCCGATGTTAGCGCTTGCTGTCGACTTCTTTGTTACCGATACTTTCGAGATTGCCTTTGAAGAGGGGGAGAGTGACTTCCGTGGAAACTAGCTCTAACGATATACCAATCTATTACCAAGCACGGGATTGGGTGCGTAGCAACATGCCGGAATTAATAGCACAGCCTTGCGAAGGTTTCTTCGCGGGTGGACCTACACCAGGCGACTGCGCGCAAGCTATGGCCGAGGGTTATCGACGCTTTGCTGCGAGCGATGCTTATCCGCGCTGAGCGACCTAACTTGCGGGCAGCTTAAAAAGTCGCCAGAGCGTTAAAGGGGCTCGCTGTCCCGCCTTTGATCGGATTGATCTGAATAGACGTCATAAATTCCCAGCGCTGCAATCGCGCTGCAGTCTCTGCTACGTCTTTCATGTAGCCATTGTCTACGATCGGCAGGCCTAAGTTCACCTGAGTTAGTTGGTGTATGGGCCTATTGATTCCCGCCACGCCGGAAGGCTGCACATCATTCACCGCATCACCAATTAATATCGCTACATCGCGCTCGCGCAGAAAGGGCAGGACCGAGGCATGTAAACCTGCACCGGCCTGGCCGTATTGCCAAGGACCTTCTGTATCGCGCATGGCCCAGCGTCCAGTGCGAACGAATAAGGCGTCGCCGCTGCTAATAGTTACACCGGCAAATTCTTCCCAAGCGAGCAGGTCTTCTACATAGATGGGGGTGCTCGGGTCCAGCCATTCGACGCCGCGCATCAAAGGCATGTCCACCAGAATGCCGCGAGTCACATAAGAGGTGCCCATGCGATCGATAGCTAGATCCTCACAACCAGTGGCGGTGAGGTTCTGGGGGTAGCCGTTGAAGATAATGTATTCGCCATCGATCTCAGTGCGGTAATGACACAGTGCATCCAGATGAGACAACATGCCGTCGTGCAGAGAGAACTGAATCTCATCCAGGGCGAAGGAAGGCTCGCCGGTGACTGGGTCTATTCGGCTCATCCAATGATCGGTAGGGCCGAAGGCGGCGCTGTCTATTGCGGGCGGCTCGGTGGTCACGAAGTGCTGCAAGGTCACGCTTTCGCCAGAGCGCACCAAGGAGGCGGCCTCTTTAGTCTTCGCAGCCGTAATCAGGTTAAGGGTGCCGCGCTGGTCATCAGGTCCCCAGCGTCCCCAGTTGGAGAGCTCCTGCTCCCAGCCAGCAAGCGTTTCCAGGGTCACCTTGATCGACTCCTCCTGCGTTGAAGGGTGTGCCTCAAACGGCTGAGCATGGGCCGCACTAATTGTAAACATGGCGGCACAAACACTACCGATGCTAGCGAGTGATTTAACAGACTTGAAGGTTTTGCGCATGAGGATACCCTTTTCAGGTGAGCGAATTTCAATCCAGAATAGAGAGCTTGCGCGAGAGAGTCTAGCTCTATCAAGCAAGGAGTAATTGTTTTTGCGAAGTCTTCTTATGTTTTGGCGAGCAAGAACTAGCGCAGATACTCAAGGGTAACAGCGCGGACAGAGTGCCTAACACCCCGGGCCATGGCTTTGCTTGAGATTGTGGCCTTCACGATGCCGTCTATGTCGTTGCCAATCTGGAATCGCTGTTCGGCGCGTTTACCGACGAACTGTTCTTCATAGCCATCCCAGGCGAAGAAATCTCCCCAGGTGTGGCGCAGGGATTCTTTGTAATAGATGACCTTTAAGCCAATAATGTTGCCGTCCAGATCCATGCCGATGAGGCTGTCGATCTGGCTGCTGTAACCGCTAGGCTCCGGATGGGTGTCGGCGGAGACGAAGGCATAGCCGATCAGGGTCTGCTCGCCAGTGTCTGAGTCAGTCTTATAGGCCTTGTACACGGGAACCTCACCTTCCTTCTCGGAAAAGCTATCCGAGCCCGGCACAACTTCTTTGAGCAGTCTTATGGTGGTGTGATCCTTATTTTTGGCCTGAACGCCACCATTGAAGATCGCGCCATTGGATAGAATTACGAGCACGAGAAGTTCAGCGCTCAATAGAGTCTTTAGCCAAGAATGAATCGAATGCTGCAGTGACATAGTGCTTTCGTGCTTCCGTAATATTGTCTACGAGCCACATTGAAGTTTCGCTGCTTAGCCACCATATATTGGATAGCGCAGAGAGACATATTCAGTACGAGAATGAGTAGTTTGGCAATTTTTTTGGCAGGGGACAAGAGGGCTCTAGCTTAGATGGGCTGAGAAAGCCGAAGTCTGGGTCTCAAATTTGTAATTTATTGAAACACATTGCTAATTCACCCAACTATGTTCTGACAATGGAACAATTCTGCTATCCTAACAATTGGACTCACTAACCGTTGCTGGAATCCAGCAGGGGACAACTTAGGAAACACGATGAGCCTAGTAGATTTTTCAAAGATCACAAAATTGATCAGAGACAACAAGCACAGAGCGAAACATAGGCAGGAACTGTTTAAGGAAGTTATGCTGATGGTGCTCGCGCGAGTAACGCGCGCCGACTCTAACGTTGAAACAGTAGAGCTTGAGAAAGTACAGGAAGTTCTCAAAGAAGAACTTGGGCAAGAGATATCTGTTGCCGAAATACGCACGGCATCTTCCTCAGAAGTTTTCGAGACACAGTCTTTAGAAAGTTATCTCTCGACCGCATCGCGCAAGCTGGATGAACGTGAGCGCATGCTCATCTTGGCCTCTTTGCAGAAAGTGATTCGCAGTGACGAGGTTATCCGCAGTTTCGAATTAGACTTCTTCGATAGGGTAGCGTTAGCACTGCGCGCGACTCCTTCTGAGATTGCAGGCTTGGTTGCAGATTAGCGCCTGAATGAAATCCCGCAGTGATTGCAATTTGATGCAGTGCTGCTTTTGTCTTGATGCTCAGTAGAGGAGCTCACCTAGACTTCGCGCAAGCCGCTCTAACTGATCAAAAGAACTCTCTATGACAACTGATAAAAATCCTCTCTTCAGCAATCTTCGTGTTATTGAATTAGCATCCATGATTCTTGCGCCATCTGCTGCCGTCATATTGGCAGATTACGGCGCTGAAGTTATTAAGGTTGAACCTCCAAAGACGGGTGACCTCAATCGTAACTGGCATAGGAAGATAAACGGCCTGCCTATTTCTGATATGGCCTACGGTTTTGAGGTGGACAACCGCAACAAGAAGAGCGTGGTACTAAATCTCAAGTCAGCGGATGCCTACGCAGCGCTGTGCAAGATAATCAGTGGCGCGGACGTGTTGATAACCAACTACCGATTGAAGGCGCTGGACAAACTCAAGCTCGACTACGAATCCATTCGCGCTATAAACCCCCGTATTATCTACGCCCTAGCTACTGGCTTCGGCGAAGAAGGCGAGGAGGCACACAAGCCCGGTTACGACACCGTCTCCTACTGGTCGCGATCCGGTATTGAACACCAAATTTTTCCTTATGAGGGTTGGCTTGCGCAATTCCCTTACGGCTCCGGCGATCATCCAAGCGGCATGGCGCTGTTCGGCTCCATAATGACGGGCCTTTATCAGCGCGAGAAAACGGGAGAGGGTTGCAAGGTATCGACATCTCTCTTGGCTAACGGTGCCTGGTCAAATGCGGTCATGTTGCAGGCCCAACTCGCAGGTGCGCAATTTAGAGAAAAGCGCCCTCGCGAGAATGCTTATAATTTTATCTCTCTGCATTATCCAACTAGCGACGATCGCCTGCTTAAGATGAGCATGGTGAATACCGCGAAAGATTGGCGCCCCTTCTGCAATGCTATCGATAGGAATGATTTGCCCGAGGACGCTCGTTTTTGTGATAACGAGGCCCGCATTGCCAACATGCCTACGCTTATTAAAGAAGTTTCCGAGACAATACTCAAGCAGCCGGTTGCGCATTGGCTGCAGAAGTTGGAGCAGGCGGATGTGCCTCACACTGTTGTGTCTAACTACGAAGAGGCTGCAAACGATAAGCAAAAAGAGGCGAACGATATTATCGTTCCACTGGATCATCCCGAGCACGGATTGATACGAACCGTTAACAGCCCATTTAAAGTAAGTGGTGCTGACAAACTGCCCGCCAAGGCTGCGCCCAAATTAGGCGAGCATACCGAAGAAGTGCTCAAACGCTTTGGCTTCAATGACGAAGAGATAGCAGATCTAACAGACGACTCGATATGAGCGAAGCAAGCGGGAGGGATCCCGCAGTCGTCAGGCAGAAACTAAACCAAGATACCGCCAAGATAAAATGGGGCGCCTTAAACGAGCACCAACAGATCGAGTGTGTGATTGCCGTGTCTGCCGATCTGGATTTGATCGACGTGGCCTGCGCATTCACCTTCGATAATCACGATCAGGTGAAGGCGTGGATGGAGCAAGAGCAGATCATGAAGGTGAGCGACGAGCAGGCGCAGCAATGGAAGACAGAGGACTGTGAGCTATGGGCAGTGGTCGTGGCACCTTGGGTGTTGGCCCAGGAACAAAAGCCCGGAACGAATTAACCGACAGAATCAATGGCAACAACGAGAATCAAGTTCGCCAATTCTAGGTGACCCCCTGCTGTTCGCGCGAATAGCCAGAATAAAAATGGGAAGGCAACATGGAAGCCTCAGACAATTGTGCCTGGAGTGAGCATCCCAAGGATGCGGGGCCAATCTGTTCGAAGTGTGGCACCAACTATGCCAAGGGCTAAGTGATCAAGCAGCGCGGCAAGGCAGACAGTGAGATAATTTCCGCTACTGCCCCAGACGTGCTCGATAACGGTTTCACGATGGAGGTCGTCGACAGCGCCACGGCAATCGAAGATCCCGCCCAGAGGAAAAATCTGCCTAGCCGCACTGCCTGCTATGCTGGCCTTCGCCTTTGGGGTTCAGCTGAGTGGTTTCGGCACCAGTATCTAGAGAATCGCATTTACGATGCCGGTTCACGAACTCGGTTACGCGACAGTCGCCTGGTTCTGCTGGGGTTCTATCTATGGGGCATCAAGCAGGCTAATAAGATGATAGCTACGAAAAACAGAGAAGACGCAGAGGCGCATCTGCTAGGCGTAGAAGACTCAAATCCAGCAGTGACTACTGACCTATAGGGTTGCTAAAACGTAGATAGTCGTGGTAAGTCACTCATTCAATTGACCTGTTTTATTAAGTACTTTCTAGGTAGACTGGCTCGCGACTATTGAACTAAAAAGGTAGTAGAGAATGGCTTTACCAGTACCCCTGCAAAACGACAAACACGCTAAGCTAAAAATAACCGAATCCAGCGACTACACGCGTTATAAAGACCTGCATCTGATTCCCATCCTTGCGCAGGACTTCTTCACCTTGTGCGCAGAGTTCTCGCTGGTATTCGTCAAAGATAGCCGCGGAGAACAGTTCGTTCCTGTAGCTGTCATGGGCCTGAGAGAGGGTCATAACCTCTTTTGCCAAACACAGGAATGGAAGTCACGAGTCATTCCGATTAGATTTAATAATGCGCCTTTCTCCATGGTTCGAGTAGACAGCACAGGCGATCAACTCGCCGTACTGATCGATGAAGAAAGCTCGATGTTGAGCGAAACAGAGGGAGAGTCGCTGTTTAAAGAAGACGGAGAGAAGACGGCATACCTAGAACAGCGCATAGAGGATGTAATGACTACCGCTGAGCAAACTGTGCAGACAGAAGCCATCTGTAAGCTATTCAAAGAGAAGGATCTGTTAGCGACAAAGCAGTTGCAACTACAGCATCGTCAAGATTCGCCGCGCTATAATATCGATGGCGTTTATACGATTGATGAGAAGAGGCTCAATGCATTATCCGAAGATGATTTCTTAGATCTGCGTAAGCAGGGAATGATTCCCCTAATTTATGCGCACTTGAGTTCTCTGCAGCAGCTTAGAAGAGTTTCTGAGATGCAGTACAACGCGGATAAGGCAGCCGAGGCTACCGCTTAGGTTTTCAGACAGTGAAACAGATAGTAAAAAAGGCCAATCTCGTTTTAGTAGTTGGGCTTTTTTATGATTTAGAAAATGACAGCGCGGTTCGAAATTTGACCCGCCCGCAGGTGATAATTTAAAAGTCGATATTCGTTCCTATGTAGAAGAACGTAGATTGCTCATCAATAAGGTCTTTCGAGTCAAGAAGGATCAAGCCACTATCGAGACGCACATTACCAGGCACGACACTCCATCTAACTCTCAGCTCTAGATGCTGACCCATATAGTCGCCGCTTTTACCGGTTACATCACGCTGGCCCGTTCTACCCCAACTATCCTTATCTTCGGCGAGCCAAAAATGCCGGTAGTCCGCCATCAAGGCTACGTTCATCCAAGGCGTCGCAGTTAATCGAATGCCTGGCGTAATGATGTTGCTACGACTGATTGGCGCGTAAAGAGAAACCGGACCAAACTCGAAGGCAGACACGCCGAGGATTGTATCGAATCGACCGCTGTCGCTATCGAGTGGGCTCTCGTCACCGCTGGCATAGTTAAATTCGAATATTGCTCGCAGCCTAGATGGCGTATCGAAGCTATACGCCAGCTCCACTCGTTGGTAGAAGGCCTGATGGTCGAGATCCACTGAATCAAGTGGGTTGCTAGACGCCCTGCGTTCACCTGTCTGAAAAATCGACTCCCAATTTAAGTCCCACTCGTTGACCTTTGCTTGAGAGCGGGCGCGAAAGCCAAAAGTGTGAAGTTCGCGATTGCTAGTTTGTAGTTTCCTAGTGTCTTTTTCTTTCAGCGCTATGTAATAAGTCTCTAGATCTAAGTCGACATTTAAAACAGAGGGTAGCAGGTTTGGCAAGTTGGCAAACACGCCATGAATCCGCAGCGCTTCGCTAGACTTGTCACTACGGTGATCATTGTCGAGTAAGCTCAATCGATCTCGAGGAGTTCGTCGTACCGGTTGCGCCGACAAGAATTTAAATTCGTTGCCATTTGCCTGTTTGTGACTGAAGGAGATGCCATCAAATGTATTAATAGTATTGCGATAACGGTTTCTAGCAATCAGAGTGCGGCTTCCCCAATCCTGTGTTAAACGACCCACGCGAACCTCGCTAGAGTTATCGCTGCGAAACTTGTAGGCGACATTCGCTTGTAACAGATCGAGGCTACTCACTTGTGAGGTGCTAAGCCGCGTGTCTCTATCAGCTTGACCCTGTCGAGAATCCATCATCTCGACCTGAGCGCTAAAGCCATTTTGCTTGTACTGGGCGTCTAACGTCGTGCGTAGAAAGAAAGCGCCATCATTTGGGCTGGCGGCGACAAAGACATTACCATCGTAGTGCTCGAAGCGGGATTGATGCTCGCCATTTAGCGTGAAGCCATCATCTAGCCCGAGAGCATCAGATAGGCTCCAGGGGCCATCGGCCGCAAGTAGGGAATTGCTGATCAGTAGGGTAGTGGAGAGAGCTAAGAATTTTTTGGTTGAGCCAGTTACTTTTGAGAACATATTATTGTCGTTTTTAGTTAGTAGGGCGCTGCCAATGCTACACCAGTCCTAGACTGAGTTCACTTCCCAATCCGATGTTAGTAAATAGTTAAATCGCAGGGCAGGGCCGGACACGCTAGCCCATGAAATAGCGTAGTGCCATGCCAATAATGAGAACAGCCATTAAAGCTGGCATGTAGCGAGTTATCTTGCCCAGTTCCTCATTGGACTTCTCGGTGCTGTATTTCTCAATCAATGGAAGGCCAACGGCTAGTACCAAAAAGAGAATAGCGAGTATCGATAGTAAGACTGTCATTGAGTCGCGCCTACAGTGTTGGAATAAGGGTTGGTTTTATTCTAAATGGAAATGGTCGGACCTGCAGCTGAGTATATTGGACATCTTCTATCCTGGTCTGTGCAACAGATGCTCGGCAGTCCATTCTATCATCCGGTGATTGAAGAAGGATTGAGAACTGCACTGCGATATTTGAGTCGTGAACTCAAGATGGGCCCTGTTCCTGCAGAACGCTGTCTCGATTGTGGCCCCGAGGCTTAATTTTAACGAATTAGCTAATGGAGATTTCAGAATGGTTAGCTGTTTACACAGCTAACGGAATAAAGATTCCGTGCTCACTTTGAAAATTTGGACACAGAGAAGTAGCGTTGAGAGAGACGTAGGGATCTATTTGAGACTATCGGCCTCGCATACTTGGCAATGAGTAGCCCCCCCCCAATGGCCGGCATATTCATAAGTATTTTCATCGGGCGTTCTTCTTGCGATGTTTTTTCAACTACAACAAGTTAGCTGCCGCGAGTCATCGTCCAGGGAACTTCTGTTCCCATCGCGCTGGCAGTGCCGGCAGCACTATCACCGTCGATGGTGGCTGACATGTTGTAGACCAGCGGCGAACCGTCACGGTCAATGCTAAACGAGATCTCGCCTCCATTGGCCACGCCGTCTTCGATCGGCCAGCTGCGGCCGCCACCCAAGTCAAAGGACCCAGTCAGAGTATCGCCGCTACTCACCATAGTGACAGTGGCCGTGACCGCCCCAAATGGGCCGCTCATGGTGAAATCCCAAGATCCATCAACAGGGGAAGAGGCTGGGTCAGTCGCGCAGGATGACAGCGCTGAGAGCAGAGTAAGCATTAAAATGGCTGGATAGAGTCGTCTATTCAAGGAGTATCTCCGTGATGAGTGGTTGTAATTGTTGTGATTGGTCGACGCTAAGCGACCATATTAACACAACGCCGAGACCGCCGAATTGGATCAATACAGGTCCTAAGGGCGACTAGGCCGGGAGGAAAGCGAACATTTAGCACAAACTGCCCAGGCGGCTTGTATCCGACTGAGGGCTACATCTAGCCTTTAGAGGGGCCTACATATTGCCTGCCATCTCGTTTGCGAAGATCATTACCATTCCGCCGGCTCTGTCATCTCTTCCGAGAACCGCTAAGCGGTCAAGATAGGCATCCAGTGACTGCATCTTTCCAGTGCTTGTGCACGCATTTATAAATTCACCCTGCAGGCTAGTTCTAATGCGCACCGCATCCCAAATTTGGCTAAGTATCGGTTGATAAATATTTGCTTGCAACAATCCACTATCTAATCCTCGCTTAATAGCAATTCCGATCATAGCCGTAGCGGTAAGCTCAGCGAATGATCCGGGGTAGTCAATGACCTCGAGCCACATACCATCGATGTCTTGGTAGGGGCGCAGAGCATCGAGATGTTGCAGAAATGAATTTTTGAGAATTTCATATCCAGGATGCGACTCAGGAAAGTTGCTCAAACTTAAAGCTAGACCCAAAACAGGGAAGGCATTGCCTCGGCTCCAGGCAACATCGGCCAAAGGAGAGTGGTTGTACAAACCGTCATCACGCAGTAAAAGGCTTTGCATATAAGCTACATGCCTGAAAGCCATGTCAAAGTATTTGCTGTCTCCCGTTAATTTTCCTACTTTTACCAGCAAGGGTGTGGCCATGAAAACTGAATCACTCATCTCGGAGTGCATAGGCATAGTTTCACGCATATTTCCCTGCTCATCAAAAGCCAGCTCAGCAGCGCGAATTGCCAATTGCAACGAGTCTTCATCTCCAGTTCGTTCAGCGTATTCAGCAAAGACTAATTGGCCAGCCAATAAAGACGCGCTAGAAACCTCGAATGTTGTATCTGCCAGGAATCCTCCAATCAATGATGCAACCTCATCGAGATATCCGAGACGCATGCGGCCAATCAGACTCATGCCCGGAACGTACACAGGTGAAGAGAAGTCATAGCCATAGGATTGCGCTAGCTGTTCAGCGAGCTCATTGGGAGTTCTGTCAAGTCGCCGCTTGACTTCGATGCTAGCCGCTGATTCTGCCAAGCTGGATGACCCTAACAGGAAGCTCATGGAGGTATTTGCGTCCGTAAGCTGTTGAACTGGAATAGAACCTATGCCGGCCACGCTTTCGTTCTGTAGAGCTGACGCTAAGCTTGTTGAATCTTCATTGGCAATTATTACTAAATCCGGTGCGTGAACGCCTATCCACCTCCAAAGTGCATTGGCTACGGGATTCTCGGAATAGGCGCTGCCACTTGGAGGAAAGCTTAAAGGTTCTGATTCCGGGTTAGCGAGCGGCACTACAATGAGATTTACGGGTCGATCGATATCATTGATTTGCGCGTAGGAACTTAAAACAGAACGAAGCCTTGAAGAGGAGTCGGATTCTCCATTTAACCCGGCCACATAGAGGATTGTCGGTGCTCCTTGAGTGGCAGCTTTTACTCCACTTGCCTTAATCACCGTTCGAATAGTGCTCAGGCCAATGTCCCATTCCAAATCTCGAGAGATGGCTGGCGAAGCCTGCACTAGAAGTACAAAACAAAGGATGAAATATTGAAGTTTAATTTTCATTATTATTTATTGTAAAGCTTACGTATTTTCCTCGGGGAGTGCCCGCTTGCGGACTTACGCCGACGTTATGAAACACAGTACGCCCTGATTCATAAAACTATCAATCGAGTGTTGGGTACCAATCGCCTCTTCTCACTTCTATGCCGCTGCCGGATAGCTCTTGCTCGAATAAATCCAGGCTCTGGGCTATCGAAATCCCTCCTGGCAGTTCCGCGCCTGCATAGTCTGGCGTCACGGCGCGGCGGGCCCAGTCTTGATTGTAGTGGTAGCTGTAAACCACCGAGGGATTAAGAGTTTTAGTGCAGGCCGCTGCTGCAGCTGGTGTCATTCGCCCCAGCGGTACGTTCATCGGCATGAAGGCTACATCGATATTGCGCAGCGCTTTTACCTCATCTACACACTCGGTAACACCGGCGAAGTAAAGCCGACTACCGCCTATTGTTAACACATAGCCGTTGGCGTCGCCGCGGGGATGGGCCGGCGCGCCCAGGATTATGTCGTAGGCGGCTATAGCTTCTATGCTCACGCCGGACATAAGCAGCCGCTCACCTATCGTCATGACATTGCCTTCGGGCACTTGTTTTGCGCCGTTGGCCGCCGTGACGATGCGCGTATTGCTCTTGCTTAGCGCCGCTATTGCCTCTACATCTAAGTGATGTCCTGGGCTATCGGTGATGACGATCAGGTCCGCCGGCTTGGCTTGATCAAGTTTCATGCGCGCCCACGGATCTACTTGGATTACTAGCCCCTGGTATTCCAGCTGCACACTGGAGTGGATCAGTGGGATTATAGTGATGTCGCCAGCGGCGGCGGGGAAGCTATCTGCGATGCTGGGCAGGCCGGCGGCGCAAGCGATCAGAGCAGTGAGGGCTTGCAGAACATATTTGTTTAGCGGGCATGCACTAAATGATTTACGAGAACGTTTAACGGATTGAGCAGCCATAGTCTTCGTCTTCTTGTAGTGGTCTACTTTTAGGTTCCAATTCTGCTTGAATAGGAACGGCGCGTAGCTCGAGTATAGGCGAAAAGACTCGGTTGCCACATGGCTTTTTAGTTGCGAGCTCTGTGCCCCAAAGCTATAGTCTTAGGGTAGCTGTTATTGAGTAGCGAGAATACAGCGAGTATAAGAAGAAAATTTGAAATAGAAGACAACCGCAGTTATAGCAACAGGAGAGCGTCAATGGGTGATAAGAGCAAAACCGATACAAGCCTCAACCCGAAGCAACGATCACGACGTGAATTTCTCGAGAACGCCGGCACTACCGCGGCGGTCGCCACCGCTGTGCCAGTACTCGGTATCTCAGCCGCGCAGGCACAATCAGATACGCAGAGCACTGTCAGCAAGACCACCATCCAGCTCACAGTCAACGGCAGCCGCCATTCGGTAGATGTGGAAGATCGCTGGACCTTGGTTGAAGTATTGCGCGATCAACTCGATCTGACCGGCACGAAAATCGGTTGCGACCGCAGCGAGTGCGGTGCTTGCACCGTGATCATGAACGGTAAGCCCGTGTATTCCTGTAGTCAATTAGCGGTGTGGGCTGATGGCGCGCAGGTAACTACCGTGGAAGGACTTGCAAGTGGCGGTCAACTCTCGCCAGTGCAACAAGCCTTCGTCGAGAACAATGGCCCGCAATGCGGCTTCTGCACTCCTGGTCAACTCATGACGGCTACCGCCTTACTCAGTAACAACGCTACGCCCAATGCCGACGAGGTTAAGCAGGCCTTGGTGGGCAATCTCTGTCGCTGTTCCAATTATAACGCTATCGTCGAAGCCGTAGTCATGGCGGGTGAGCGCAGCGGAGGTGCCGCATGAGCGAAGCTATTCACATCGGTCTCGAGCCGTTAAACACTATAGGCAATGCCACTGCCCGCGTAGACGCGGTAGAGAGGGTTACCGGTGAAGCCAAATACAGCCGCGACTTCAAACTGCCCGGCATGCTCTATGCGCAAATACTAAGAAGCCCCCATCCCCATGCCCGTATTCGCTCCATCGATACCTCGGCCGCCGAGGCGTTGCCCGGCGTGCGCGCGGTCATCACTGGCGACAACGCTCCCATAGTGTGGGGAGCAGGTTCCGTGTCTGGTGGCCGGCAGTACAACGACCCCACCAAGGATGCCACGCTGCACCGACGTTACATATTCAACAACCCCGTGCGCTTCGTCGGTGATTCTGTCGCGGCGGTTGCCGCCATAGATAGACACATCGCCGAACAGGCACTGGCACTCATCAAGGTAGATTACGAAGAACTGCCTTTCGTATTAGAGCCGGAAGCAGCCCTAGAACCAGGCGCCCCCCAGGTATGGCCTGACGGTAATCTCTGCCCCGACTTCCGCAACAACTTCGAGCCTATGGTGTCGAACTTAGGCGATGTTGAGGCAGGCTTCGCCGAGGCGGACCAGATATTCGAAGAACGTTATGAAACCAGCTTCATTCACAACGCGCAGATGGAACCCCGCGCCGCCATGGCGCATTGGGAGGGAGACAAACTCACGCTATACACGCCGACCCAGGGCATCTCTAACTGTCGCCACGACACTGCCCGCGATCTTGGCCTGCAAGACCATCAGGTGCGCATCGTCTGCAACTACATGGGTGGTGGCTTCGGTAACAAGAATCAGAATCAGGATGCCGACCTGGTCGCGGCAACCTTATCCAAGCAAGCCGCTGCGCCGGTGATGTTGGAATTCTCAAGGCGCGACGACTGGCTCGGTGTACATGGCCGCTGGCCCACCGTGCAACATTATAAGATCGGCGCGAAGAACGACGGCACCGTTACCGCCATTCAGATGTTCGGCTATAGTGGTATGGGTCCCTACCGCAAGAACTCCGGCGGCATAAGTGGCATGGATGTCTATGCCTGTCCCAATAGACTGCGCAGCATCTCTGCTGTGTATACCAACCGCACCACCTCCGGTAACTTCCGTGCGCCCTCTGAACCACATGGCTTCTACGGTGTGGAGTCCATGATGGATGAGGTGGCTTATAAGCTTGGCGTAGACCCGGTGGAGTTCGCTCTTAAGAATATGCGCAGGCCTACCGACGACCAGCCATTCACCAATTATTCCTTAGAAGAAGTCATCACCAGAGGTGCCGAGCAGTTCGACTGGGCTTCGCGGAGAAAAACCACGCCCGGCTCTGACGAAGGACCCATCAAGCGCGGCTCCGGTTTCTCTTTCATGATGTTCCGCGCCGGTGTTGGCACCAGCAGCGCCATCGTGCGAGTTGACGCGCAGCGCCAATACACTTTGTTCGTAGGCGTTACCGACATCGGGCCCGGCGCCAAGACCACCATGGGCATGATCGCCGCCGAAGAACTTGGCGTACCGCTCGACCAGGTAGAGGTCGTGGCCGGTGATACCGACCGTTGCCCCTATTCAGTAGGCGAGTCCGGCAGTCGCACCACTATTCAAACCGGCTATGCCGTGATGCAAGCTGCCAAAGACCTTAACCAACAGATCGCCGATAGCGGCATGCCCATCGGCAGCGATGTATTAATTGCCTCCGCCACGCCCAACCCGAGCACCGACGGCAAGACCCGACAGTGCTTCGGCGCCCACTTCGTGGAGGTGGAGGTGGATACCCGCATCGGCACCACGCGAATCGTAAAATACACTACGGTGCACGAGTCAGGTCGCATCATTAACCCGACCACCGCACGTGATCAAATCCGCGGCGCGACTATTCAAGGCATCGGCCAGGCGCTGCACGAAGACTTGCTGTATGACCCCGCAAGCGGCCAGCCATTAACCACCGGCTACTACCGTGCACGGCATCTAACCCATCTAGATATCCCCGAGATCGATGTCACCTTCATCGAAGTTGATGACGGCTATGGTCCCTTCGGCGCTAAGACCGCAGGCGAGGCGGGCATCATTCTCGCCCCAGCTGCCGTGGCCAATGCCATCAGCAATGCCATCGGCGTGCGGATGACTTCGCTTCCTATCTCGCGTGACAAGATTCTGGAGGTCATGGCATGAAGGCTTTCAGTAATATCAATGTGAGTTCCATCGACGAGGCTGTTAGCGCAGCCGCGCGAGCTAGAAGCAACGGTCAGTCTGTCGCTTTCTCTGGCGGCGGCACCGACCTTTTGCAGCAGCTCAAGGATGGCACCGACAAGAGTGATGTCATCATCAACTTACGTAACGTAGATGGTGCGAAAGAAATTAGCAGCGCCAATGGCACAACAAGAATTGGCGGCCTAATCACGCTCGAAGAATTGAGCAATAGTGATGTCGGTGATGTCAGCTATGTGTTGGCGCAGGCGGCGGCCAGCGTTGGGACACCACAGATTCGCAACGTCGCAACTCTGTCAGGCAATGTCACTCAGCGCCCATGGTGTTGGTACTACCGCAATGGTTTTAATTGTTACAAGGCCGGCGGTGACGAATGTTTTTCAGTGACCGGCGAGAATCAACAACATGCGATCTATGGTGGTGGGCCAAGCTTCATCGTCCATCCTTCCGATGTGGCGCCTGCGTTGGTTGCCCTTGGTGCGAGCTTCATCGTGGCGGGTCCGGATGGCGAGAGTAACGTTAGCGCGGATGAGTTCTTTGTTATGCCAAGCCAAGATCCGGCGAAGGAAAACTCCTTAGCCTCTGGTGAATTGCTAGTGGGTGTTAGCTTGCCCACCCCTAGAGCGAGCAGTGTAAGCCACTATCATAAAATCATGGACCGCGAAGCCTGGACCCACGCCGAAGTTAGTGTGGCGGCAGTGCTAACTATGAACGGCGAGATTGTCGAGTCTGCGAGCATAGTCCTGGGCGGAGTCGCCACCGTGCCTTGGAAACTTACTGAGGTTGAAAACTATCTAGTAGGTCGCCAACTAAGTGCTGACGTCGTCACCATGGCAGGCCAAATGGCTGTCTCAAGTGCTAGGCCACTGGCCAAGAACGGTCACAAAATTCCCATGACCGCTGCCGCTGTTGAGCGTACGCTGCTTGCTTTGGTCAACGGATAAACAGGCGAGAAGCTAATGAATAGAAGAGATTTCCTATTGCTGCGCAGCGAAGAAGAGCTACAACTCGCCGAGCTGTCCTGCGAGAAGTTATTCGTTCTCTACTCCGACCTCAACTCTGGCTTCCATGAAGCCGAGGCCGAGGAGGGCACCATAGACGATGCGGATTGGTGGGCTGGCGAACCGCCACTACTAATTCACAGCATCGACCCCGATGAATTCTTTAGCAGCGTAATGCAAGACCTGAAAGGCGTGGACTCCCTAACAGTGTTAGACATGGAGTGGGTGGCGCAGGGCGATTTCAGGATTAGAGTAGAGACCTTGTTAGCAGCGGTTAGGGCGAGGGGTGTTGAGGTCGTATTCCAGCTCGGTGAGACAAAACCGGCACAGCAAAATTTAGAATCATCACAGTCGAGTTTAGGAAGCACAGCTTAGTGCGCGGAGTATTACGAATTTGAATATTTTACTTTTAGGTAGAAACGTTAAGCAGTCCGTCATTCTGCTGCTAGGCCTGTTCTTGCTAGCAGCCTGTTCTCCCGCACCGGAAGTAGGCGGCGCTGCCGGCAAGGTAAGCACGGCGGTCTTCAACGACGAACAGATTAAATCTCAGATTGAATCCTCAATCGCTCGCTCCGAAGATCTGCCTCAGCAGATAGGCGTGCAAGTACGCGATGGCGTGGTAACCATTAGCGGAACATTAGATTGTGAGGGCTGCGGAGGCATGCGCACCCCCGGTAATTTTGGCACTGTGCAGCAGAGCCTAGGCGCGGTAGTAAGAGCCGTAGGAGGCGTGCGAGAAGTGATCTTCGAATTAAGCTTAGAGAGTTGATGAAGGCGCTACTTTTTCTTCACAACTGGCTTGCTATCCCAGCTGTAACTCTCGTCCAAGGCTAGCCCCGGGCGCCTACCGCGCAAATGAGGAACAATCGCACCCAGCCCTTACTGTCATAGAGTCGCACAGTTCCAGAACGTTTAGTTGATAAGAGGCCTTTCTCTTCATAGAAACGAATAGTGCGAGTAGTGATTTGAAGCTCTTTCGCTAGTTCAGAAATAGAGAATCGGCGTCCATGGATTTGCTCCAGAAAATCAGTCTTCGGAGTTTACCTTTACGTCAAGAGATATTTCGGCCGTCAACACGCCAAGAGAAACAGAAGCGCATCACTTATTAGGCGTAACTGTAGGGCGGTTCCGAATTGGTTTTGGAATCAAAGGAGTCAATTAGAAAGGCGTCAGCGTACTTTGACTTGATTCCTATTATCGCTGACTAGAATTTTAGTAGGCCAGTGAATAGGCCTCACGTCTGGGATCGGCAGCAGCGGTGAGAACTTCTGTCTCTCGGTCATAGAAGATCATTTGGGCTCCACCGAACGTGGCGGTCCAGCCCGGAATAACTTGCAGAGAGTGTCCTAGTGATTCGAGTTCGAAAAGCACCTCAGGCTGGATGCGATCCTCGATGGCAACTGAAACACCACGCAATGATCGAAAGCGCGGCGCTTCGATAGCTTGCTGCGGTGTCATTCCAAATATCATCATGTTGTGTGAAATCTGCAACAACGATTGTGTCTGACTGTCACCTCCGGGCGTACCCATGGTCAATGCGAAACCGCCATCCGGGTAGAGCGCCATGAGTGGTGAAAGCGTGTGATAGGGACGCTTTCCTGGTGCCACTTCATTGGGGTGCCCGGTATCTAGTGAGAACAATGCACCACGATTGTGTAGCAGAATCCCAGTCTGGCTTTCCAGCAGTCCAGAGCCGAACCCTGCGAAATTACTTTGAATCCAGCTTACCGCGTTGCCCCATTGGTCTACTGCGGTCAGGTAAACAGTATCGCCGGCATCGTCTCTGTCTTTATCCAAGTTGGAGAAATCTGGATTACTGAATCCTGGTTCAACTGATTCCGCTGCCTGATCCGAATTCACTAGATCTGAACGCCCTTGCAGGTAATCTGTATCGAGCAGTTCTGCAACAGGCACGTCGGCATGTTCTGGGTCAGCGACCCACCTGTCGCGGTCAGCAAAGGCGAGCTTTTTCAGTTCTATTAGAGTGTGTAAATATTCTGCGCTGTTATGCCCCAAAGATTCAAGCGGGTGATGCTTCGACATTTCCATCAGCGCAAGCTGTGTCACGCCTTGGGTGTTAGGTGGCATAACCAGAAAAGTGTAATCGAGATAGTTTCCTCGCAGCGGCTCTACCCAAGTGGAAGTATGGTTGGCAAAATCAGTTGCTCGCAGGTGGCCGCCTTGTTCGGTAATAAAAGCAGCGAGCTGTTCGCCAATGGCAGAGTTGTAGTAGCCGTTCTTGCCTTCACGTGCAATCGTTTCCAGCGAGTCTGCCAATGCTTCATTAACAAGCAGTGAGCCCACTGCTGGCGGTGACCCTCCAGGGAGGAAGAGATCTTTTCCGGCCCGATTCAGAGAACCGCCCTGTTCTTCGAAATCCATTGCCAGGCGGGTCGATACGGGAAAACCGTTTTTCGCGTAATTGATCGCAGGTTCCAGCAAGGCTTGAAAGTCCTTCGTGCCGTAGCGCGCATGTGCGTCCACCCAGCCGGCGACCGCTCCGGGTACAGATACCGAAAGCGCTCCAGACCCAGGAATCCGATCTACTCCTGCCGTCTGGAAAAATTCCGGTGTCGCGAGTTCGCCCGCTCTACCACTGGCGTTAAGTGCAGTAACTTCTCTTGTTTGGCCGTCATAAAAAATACCGAAGGCGTCACCTCCGATACCATTCATATGTGGCCTGACTACCGCCAAGACTCCAGCCATGGCGATGATCGCATCGGTCGCATTGCCGCCCTCGTGCAAAACACGCAGACCCGCTTGAGTCGCTAACGGATGGTCCGACGACACCGCGCCCTGCATACCTCGAACATCCGGTCGATTCTGAAGTGCGTAGCTCGTGGTGGCAAAAGTAGAAATGGTCTGGGTGGCTTCTTGCTCAGGGGTGCACGCAACGCCTAGAGCAATAATAGCTGTGAGAGCAAGCTTGCATGAAGCAGAGTGGGCTGCGAATGCATGCCCGTCTATATCAGAAGTGTTGTTGCTGGTTTTTGAACCAATCATACAATTTTCCCTGAAATCAGTTTTTGCAGCTGAGTATAAGTCTAATTCTGGTAAAGGTCTGCTTTGAGCTATTGCGCCAAAGAATTTACAGTCCTCGAAATAAATCCGCCACGCGATCCGATACCTCATTGGTATCTCTTCGGCGTGCGCCGCGTAGCATATTCGCCATGCCGTAGTTCCCCTCGTGGCAGGCATACTCGTACAGCTGAGACTCCACCTTAGTTAGAGGAACTGTTGCGCTTAGCTTTTCAGTGAAGGTAGAGGGATCATCGATAGTGAATTCATAGTTGATGGTTCGCAGCCCGATACGCGTAAAGCGTTCGGTGAGTACTTTGTTTTCAGAAGTGCCGAAGCCATCGAAGCTTTGCGTTAAGCCGTTAAAATTCTGCGTTACTACTACCAACGTATTGTTGTCCCAATGACCGCGTGAGTCCCCTGACCAGAGATCTACAATCTCATCCAGAGCAGGGCCCTTTCCGAGTCTAACAACGCGAGCGTCATGCACCATCTCGGTCAGGATCACCACATGATCTTTGTTCTGTACGATCTGCAAATTGTTGTTATACACGCTAGGTGATAACGGCGGGCCAGCGTTAAAGCCCACGAGGCAGCGCTCCGAAAGACCGCGATCCTCCGGGCCATCTCGGCCAATGCCGCCAATGACAAATCTCACCGGACGTTCTCCAACCGCCTCTATTTCTCCGCCGGGTTGATTCTGTATGCCCTCGACAAGTTCAGGAATGCGACCGTTCGGTGGGAAGATGATAAGCGAAGTGCGCACGTTGCCTTCGCCGCGAATTTTCTCCATCCAGATGGTGTCATTGTAAAAAGCTTCAACGCCGGATGCCGACCGTGTCGGCGCATCTGCCGCTCCCAGACTAAAGCGTTGGCTCTGTGCTGCGCTGATTTCATCATCGGTGAGAAATTGGCGCTCTCCGAATTCCTCAGGGCGTTGCATCGGGACATTGGATGAGAAATTCCAAACCCCCTGCAGATCGGGTAACCCCCACTCAGTGCGCGGAACATCATAGTCTTCAGCAGCCAGCCCCGATTGGGAAGTCTGTAGTGAAAACCACAATAGTAGCAGCAGCGAACACTGTTTCTTCATCAGTTGTTCCATGAATCCAATCGAATTGGCGTAATGAATAATGGCTTAATCAATGCAGCAGTACAATTTTATTCAAGGCAAAGAAGCTGGATGCATGGATCAAAAATAACGTTTCCGGCCTCTTTAGCCCGCGCTGTCTTCGAGAAAGGGATAAAGCGGTTGTGCTAGCCGGCGAATATGCCTGAATTCAGCTCGTATGGAATTGCTGTCTTCCAGCCAGTTTGGCAGGGCTAGATTGACACTCCCCACTACTCCAGATCCCCGTAGCGTCAACCCATAGCGTTTGATTTCTGTTATAGATAGTCGTAATCTCAGAACGATTGTCCGGTCTAGATATTCTAAGATCAAGACACTCAAAGAACAGGAGCTTTAACTAAAAGCTCGTGTCAGCAATGATGCCGTTGAATCCTGCAATTCTAGGATTCGGTCAAAGTTAGTCTCGAGCACTCATTCTTATCAGTACTCTCAGTCAGAGAGGTCAATTTCGTGAATCCTAAAGTTACCCGCCGACGCTTCATTAAGGGTGAACTTTACCTCACGTCGATTGAGGCGGTGCCCTGCCGGAATTCCTCAGCAGAGTGCTACTTGCTTAGTTGTCAGCGCTATCCTATTTCTTAGATTTTTCTGCTTTGATCATTGATAAGTTCACTCACTAGGCGTAGTTTTGAGGATCAGACAAGCTCGGCTAATCCCTGAACAAGCTAGTTGATAATGGAGGTTTGAATGACTATTCAAAATACTCGTCTTAAAACAGCAGGTCTATTGCTTCTGCTCAGTGTGCTCGCAGTTCCCTTATTAGTTCCTACCGTAACTCGCGCACAGTCCACAAGCGATGAAATTCCAAGACTCGCCAACGGGCGACCCGATATTCAGGGTACCTGGGACTTCCGCACCATCACGCCTTTTCAACGCCCAGAAGACTTGGCCGACAAAGAGGTGCTGACCGAGGCGGAAGCAATAGCCTTCGAGGATGCAGAGAACGAGCGTCGAGACCGTGATAACTTTACCGATACTTCTACCACCGGCGACTACAATCAATTCTGGTACGACCGCGGCACTGAAATTCTCGATGATGGCCGCACTTCCCTAATAGTCGACCCAGCCCACGGCCGTATCCCAACACTAACCGATGCCGCTCGAAACAGAAATCAGCTAAGAAGAGAAGCTGCCCAAGAGGCTGCCGGTGTCGAAGTCAGGCCCCTGTCCGAGCGTTGTATAATGGGATTTAATTCCGGACCACCGATGATCCCAAGCGCCTACAACAACAATGTACAACTAGTTCAAACTGACGATTTCGTTCTCATTCATAACGAGATGGTGCATAACATCCGTCCTGTGAAAATGAATGCGAGCGGGCACCTTGAAGTGCCGCGCAAATGGGAGGGCGACTCCATAGGGCATTGGGAGGGAGATACGCTCATCATTGAGACCAGAAATTTCGCCAGAGAAACAGCTTTTGGAAACTCCAGCGCGAACATGCATCTAATGGAAAAGTTCTGGATGATTGATGCTGATACCTTGGGTTATGAGTTCACCATTAGCGATCCCACAACCTGGGAAGCGCCGTGGACTGTGATGTTTCCTATGCGCCGAACTGCAGATCCAATTTATGAATATGCCTGCCATGAGGGCAACTATTCCATGGCTGGGATATTAGGCGGCTGGCGCAGATTGGAGGCGTTGGGGCAGACGGGGCAGCAGTAGTTTTAGAAATGGGGTCGGAGTAATAAGACCGGCTTTCTCTCTTACAATTCATAGGGAGGCCGGCTATCCACCATGATCTTATTCAGTTCATCCTGCGCGCGCTTCGTGTCAGTCAAATCCTGTACCTCCAACATTTCGCATTCATCTTCTCTCATCTGAGTGATAGTTACCGGGTAGAATTTGCAGTCGTCGGGGCGGTCCATATAGATATCGCAGGTATATATTTCTTGGTTGGGTGTTTTTCTCAACCAAGGACAACGTTCCAACTGCTTGCCAGTGGCTGGGTCCGTCCAGATACCTCCATCTTGCACATACTCGTATAGATCGGGTCTAAAGGTTTCCCACAGCTGAATTTCCTCATCCGACACTGATAAGCCGTCGCCACCGTACTTCGTACAACATTTTCCGCACTGATTACATTCTTTCAAGGGTAAGTGTCACTTCCGATTATCTAGTTGTGAGCATTTGCGCTAGAGGGAGCTATCAATAGCAGGTAGATTTACTTTGCGAAAAGTAAACTCATTTTATCCGACCTTTCTATGCTAATACTAAACTACTGTGATCTTTTTTTGGTCTAATTAGACAAGGGGTCAGGTCGCATTTGAAAATGATAGACCTTGCTAGTAGTGCCGGCACCAGACTCCATGTGAAAAGGTGCGCGACTAGAGATAGTGGCCCACAAGCCCCTTCCTTGCCAGCCGCCATCGGGATCATCGATGCGTCCGTCCAGCCACTTCGTGTAAAAACCCAATGGATAAGGCACCGTCAGGCGCACCCATTCGCCATCGTCTAGCACTAGCAGGCTACCGGACTGATTGCCGGTGCTGATAGGGGTGTTGGATCCCAGGCCTAGCGTATCGAACTGATCCACCCAGGTGTAATAACTGCCCTCGGAGCTACCCGATTGCTGAATGTTCTTGAATTGGGGGAGCGGCTCAGCAAAAAAACTCCAGCCCTCTGGGCAGTGCTGACCTGTGGCTGCAGGGCCATTCAGTGGCCCGCGACAAAGGCTGCGATCAAAGCGACCCATGTGCCCGCTGGCCAGAGCCACCCAGGCAATCCCGTTACGGTCGATATCCATGCCTCTCGGTGAGAAACCTTCGACGGCATTGCCATCTTCATCCAGCGGCAGTTCGTAGTACTCGGTCAAAGCCGTGCTGCTGGGGTCAGCCCCGGGCACGACGCGTACGACAGCGCCTGGATAACTAAGATTGGATCCCCACACCGAGCCATCGGGTGCAGGCGCGACGGCATACAGGCCAGAGTTAATGCGCTTGTCGAGATTCGGATCTATGTTTGCATCGGGTTCCACGTAGTCATCGCGGCGGCCGTTGCCATTGGTATCGAGAACGAAGGGTGTCCAACCCTGAGCGGCGACAGCATCGCCAGTTTCCAGAAACTCGCGGGTATTGAGCCAACCTACCGCAGTACCACCGCCGCTGGTCCACAGAGTATTGTCTGCATCTTCGGCAAACATCAGGTGGTGGGTGCCGAAGCAGGTATTTATGGGAGTGTAGGTGTCAGTGCTCGGATCATAGACTCCAAGATGGCGACCGGAGCGGCCCAGCGGAAACGCCTGAGCAGAAGGGTGATCAGAGCCTTCCTGGCAGAACGCCGGCACATTGCTCGGGTCACGAGCCCGGGAGGTAATCCAGACCCGGCCGTCGCTGTCCATCATCGGATTGTGCACGGTAGTGGCCGCATCCCAGATCTCTTCGTCGCCCCAGTAGGGAGACGTCGCCATAGCGGTTTGTGGTTCGCGGACGTAATTTGGGTCTTCCGGGAACACCGTGACCTGCTCAGTACTATGGGCAGTCGGATCCAGTACCGGTAAATAGTCGGCACTGTTTTCCAAGGCTCCATAAATTTTGCCATAGGCATTCACTGTCGGATCGCGGCGATCGGTGGTGACTAGGTCGTGCAAATAGGCAGTAGGATCAGCCCAGTCCCATTGCGTAATGACCACGTTGCGTTCCAGCCCCTGAGGCCGCGCTGGTGCTGGTGGCAATTCACCGGCAGCGATACGATCAGTCCAATCGGCATACATCTCAAGCGTGCGGCGATCACCCATGCCGGCCAATGTTCTAGTCATGAAGGACCCCGCCTGCCCGGAGCGCACCCGTCGATTCCAAGCATCGAAACTCGTTTCCAGATTCGAAAACATTTCAGGGATGGTGCGAGTAGCGGCGTTGCCCATCTGGTGACAGACCACACAGCCGCCATTGGTAACGCGGCGGATGTAATCATCCTGAGTCAGCACGCCCACGCCTATACCATTGCCATCAGGTCCGGTGCCTGGAAACTCATGATCCTCGGGAATCTCCAGCAGGGAATACCAGTAGCCCGCCGGGTAGTATTCAGCCGCGGCGGCGGCATTCGGTGCAATCTGGGCAATGAGGTCTAGCGTCTGACCGGGGTTGGCGTTGCTGCGCGACGAATCTACCAGACCATAGCCGCGTACCCACAACTCAAAATTAGCCTCCGGAAGATCGGGAATCAGGTAGCGCCCCTGATCATCGGTGACCACTGTTTTGGAATAAAGAGTTTCCAAGTCGCGAGTCTCAGCGATTACCCAGACCCCGGCCTCGGGGCCGTTGCTACTGGTGACAGAGCCACCGATGTCATTACCGGTTACGCTAATGGCGTCAGCGGCTAGCGCTATGGAGGCCTCGGATAAAGTAGCAGACTGGTTAGTGGGGCCAGAGTCGCCGCAGGTAGTAAGAAGTAGTGCCGCCAGCGAGAAGGATAAAGTCCGGAATGTGTGCATGATGAACTCTTTATTGTTTTGGCGCATTTGAGGAATTACCTACCTTACAAGGTAGCGCAGTAAAATGGGATAGATTTCGGCGAGTAGACGGGGGTAGTTCGGCCAGCTTTGTTTACCCAGGATTTTATCCATTTAAATTGCTTAAAAATAAAACTCTCGTCCTCTTAAATTCTCTTTAATTTTGGTGGTATCTTACATAATCGGTCTCAAACAGGGAAAGGACCATGTCAGCAAAACAGAAGCGTACAGTTCCAGCCGAGGCAATCAAGGCTTGAACACGTACAGTAGATTGGTTCAATAGGTATGTTCGAGCTTAATACTAAAGAGCCTAGTTGTTATAAACTAGCGATAGCCCCAAAAGAGAGAAGTATGAGTAGGAAGAATCGAATGAGTAGAATAATTACAACGCTGGCAATTCTAACCTTAAGTTTAGTGCAGATGAATTCTGCGATGGCACAGCCGCCGCCCAAGGACCCTAACAACTATGTGCCGGGATTGGGTGATCTGATGGGCTCGCTACAGGTGCAGCATGGCAAGTTATGGTTTGCTGGTTCTCAGCAGAACTGGCCGCTAGCAGCCTATGCAGTGGATGCTATAAAAGAGGGAATTGCAGACATGATAGCCCTGCGTCCACGCTACAAGAGAGAACCCATCGTTGAGATGCTTACCCTGTTTACCGCTAAACCGTTAGAGGATCTTGAGGCAGCAGTAGATGAAAAGGACAGCGCATTATTTATGCAGGCCTATGATTCGCTTACCGAAGGTTGCAACACCTGCCATAGCAATCACGATTATGGGTTTATCGCTATTCAGCGGCCGACGGCTCCCGCCTGGACCAATCTGCGCTACAGGCCTTAAGTTGGGCCAGAATTCTGATGGGGGTGTGACTTGAGCAAGGAAGAAAGCAAAACGCAATTTCTGCGAGTGCTAGGCCGCCGAGAAGTATTGGCTCTGGCCTTCGGTGCCATGATCGGCTGGAGCTGGGTAGTGCTGTCGGGCACTTGGATCAGCTCGGCAGGCACGCTGGGTGCAATTGTAGCGTTTTTCATCGGCGGCGCGGCGATATTATTAATTGGTTTAACCTATGCTGAACTTGCCTCGGCCCTGCCTTTCGCCGGCGGCGAGCACGTTTACAGTAAGCGCGCATTAGGCTCCGGCGCTTCCTTTATTTGCACCTGGGGCATCATCCTCGGCTACGTCTCCGTTGTAACTTTCGAGGCAGTGGCTCTGCCAACCGTGCTGGATTCATTAATACCGGGTCTGGATAAAGTTTTCCTTTGGCAAATTGCTGGTTGGGATGTTTACCTGTCCTGGGTATTAGTAGGTGTAGCTGGCTCCGTGACTATGACCGTTCTCAACGTGATAGGCGTGCGCATGGTAGCGCTGGTGCAAAGCGTGGTCGTGTTGGCTATTTTGCTTGTGGGAGTATTGTTTGTCAGCGGGGCTCTGTTCACCGGCGACATAAGCAATATGCAGCCCTTGTTTAAGGATGGCGTCTCCGGAATTACGCTGGTGCTGGTAATGGTGCCGTTTATGTTCGTAGGCTTCGATACCATTCCCCAGGCCGCCGAGGAAATAGATCTGCCGTTCAAAGATATTGGCGCCGTATTAATGATCTCCGTAGCAATGGCCATCGTCTGGTATGGTTTTATCGTACTGGGGGTTGGTCTGGTTCTGGACGAGGCCGCTATTAGTTCCTCTGAGGTAGTGACCGCCGCAGCCAACACCGCTATCTACGGCGAAGCAGGTGGCACGGTGTTATTGATAGCTGGTCTCGCCGGTATTATTACCAGTTGGAACGCGTTTATCCTCGGTGGAAGCCGCGCTATCTATGCGATGGCCCGCGGCGGTTTATTACCAAAATTTCTTGGTGAGATTCACCCGAAATACCACACACCGAAGAATGCGATCCTGCTAATTGGCGCACTATCTGTTATCGGCCCCTTCTTTGGGCGGCCAGCATTGGTCTGGGTTGTCGACGCGGGCGGCCTCGGCATTGTAATTGCCTATGGCATGGTGGCGTGGTCATTCCTCGTATTACGCAAGAAGGAGCCGGAGTTAGAAAGACCGTATAAAGTACGTTATGGAAAATTCGTAGGAACCTCGGCATTAGTGTTATCAATTAGTCTGGGTTTGCTCTATATGCCTGGTAGCCCCGCAGCTCTGATCTGGCCGCAGGAATGGGGAATTGTTTTGGCGTGGACTATCCTTGGGGGGATTCTGTATGGCATTGCACGCAAAAGAGGAGAGCCGAAGAGTAATAGCTAAATATGTCAGTCCCCATCTCCATTCCTCCCTTTTTCCTGTTTAGCTTCGCGCGGAAAGGTAGAAAGGCTGAGCTGCCAACTAAATAGGTTCGCCTCCTTGTATGAGCCTTACCTTCGCACAGTTTTTCTGAAAAAATGATCTGTCCCAATCGGAAAACGAGGCAACCACAATGACACGTAGATTCTACAAGTATGTTCTATCAGCCCTATTGCTTTGCTCATCAACAACTGTCTTCGTCCAAGGGGCAGACGATCCTAGCCTGATGACGTATGACCTGGCCACGACAGCCATGGTGGCATCCGAAGCTTATGCTCGAGATAAGGGATGGAATGTCACGATTCTAATTACCGACCAACATAACAATCTAGTGATGTTACGACGTATCGATGGAGCCGGAGCGCGCACTTTTGCTTTTGCCACTTCCAAAGCTTTAGTGGTGACACAAACCGGCCTCACTTCCGCGGAATATGGAAATAGAGTTGAAGCAGGGGATATTGAGGCAGTAGAAGGTGGCGTCACATTTGCGGGAGGCGTACCGGTTTATAGGAATGGCCAGCTAATCGGTGCAGTGGCAACAAGTGGAGTCAGGGCTGCTCAGGATGAAGAAGTGTCATTGGCAGGAGCTGAGACTATAGGTAGCTCATCTAACTAAACTATTCAAAAAAGGACAGATTTATTTTCTGACATCGCCCTGGAGAAATAAATCTGTCCCTATTTGTTCTTCTATCTTTGTTCTGCTTCTAGTCTACGTGCGCCAGCAAGAGTCCCCGGCATAGAGTAATTACCTTCGTGGCATGCGTACTCATAGAGATGGCCGTCTGAGGTATGGAAGCTAAGCTCTGCTGTCCAGGGTTGACTGTATAGATCAGAATCTTCGACTGTAAATCGGTAAACAATCTCAGTGTCTGAATAACGAATAAAGCGCTCAGTAACTTTGCCATTTTTCGTAATAGCTGTAGAGCTTTGTTGCATTTGTTGCGGGTTAACATTGGTAGTCTCTACTACCAGAGCATCACCTTCATACCAGCCTACTGAGTCTCCCATGTATTGTTGCAAGACTTCCGGTCGGCGATGGGCGCGGGCCTCTTCTGCCGAGCTAAAGGTAGGAATGATTCGCGCATCGTGCATTTGTTCCACGTCTATCATCACGTAATCATCGGTTTGAACGAACTGATAAGTGTTGTTATAGAGTCCGCTTTGCATCGCTGGACCGGCTTTACTCTCAGACAAAATACAACGCTCCGATAGGGGCAGGGCCTCGGGGCCGTCCGCGTTGCCGATGCCTGTCAGGTATCGACTGCCGAAGTTGGTACGCTGATAATCAGTCGTAGGATTCTCAAGGCGTGGGACTTGGCCATCCTGGGGATTGATTATGTAAGAAGTACGGTACTCGCCCTTGACCAAGGCCAGGTTGGAGCCTGGATCGACCCAGAAATTATTGTATGCCCTGCTGCCGAAGTCATCTGCGGCCACGGCGGGCGTGTTATTGACACCATCACCTTCATCAAAGCCACCCTCAATACCACCAATCGGTACACGAGCTGCCATAACTGCTGCTTCTTCCGCCGACACGACAAGGGTTTCCGCCCCTGCTCGACGCGTGAGATTAGTTAGCGATGCATTGCTCCAGACGCCACCCAGATCGGGCCGTGCAGTGTTCTGAGCCTGAGCGGCAGAGCATGCTATAGCTGTGCACAGCAGCAAGCTTCCAATTTGAGCGGGGTGTTTCAGCAGAGTTGTCATAGGTTTAGTCCTCGGATTTCTTCTGTCGATGAATTCCAGATACAGTGACTCCAAATGGCTAGCTGTCCCTTGTATTCAATTATTCAGTTATGTTCTGGCATCGCGCCATGATAAATAAATTTGTCCCAATCTATGCTGCCCCTATTCGCTAAGAGCATAAACAACTATGGCCGGACCGCTGCGTGTGTGGTCAAGCAAAGGGCTGCGATCACCAAGAAACTCATTCACCATGCCCATCCAAATACTCGCATGGAAGGGGCTAGGCTGACCTACTACGACAGCGACATATTGTTTGCCGTCTACGGCGTAACTAATAGGAAAGGAATTGGGAATATCGCCAAGATCATTCTCCCAGAGCTTGTCGCCATTGATTTCATCTAACGCAACAAACCTATTGTCCATGGTGCCTACAAAAACTAATCCGCCGCCGGTAGATAAGGTGGCTGATGCTGGCGGCACGACTTCGCGGAAATTCCAAGCCATCTCGCCGGTTTGCAAATTAATCGCCTGTATCCGGCCAAATTTTCCATCACTGTTTGGCTGTGGTCTCGGTTCAATCTTAACGCCGGTTGACAACAAGCCAGGGACATCACTCGTGGGCCCGAACATCATGCATATCTCAGCAAGGGGCAGGTATAACATATTGGTGTTAGGGTTGATGGAGGCCGATGGCCAGTTGCGCCCACCATTGGCCATAGGGCATAACAGATTCGCCTCTTCTGCATTCGGGATTGCTATCGGGTTGATTGTCTTGTCCCCCGTTTCAGGATCGATAGCAATAACAATGTTTTGAATGCCCACGTCAAACGAATCTATATATTCACCCGTTTCTGCATCTAGCGCATCGTAGAGTGCCATCTTTCCCGCAGTCACAATCACCTTGCGTTTGGCGCCATCAACTTCTAGTTCGACTATCTGACGCTCAAAAACCCAATCCAAATCCCATTGGTCATTAGGCATATGCTGGAAATGCCAAACTAGCTCGCCAGTTTTGGGACGTATGGCAATCGTGGCATTGGTGTAAAGGGCTTCATTTGTTACACCTTCTTCATTTAGTGAATAGAGAAGAGGAGCGGTATCGTAGGTTGGCGCCGTGCCGTAGTAGGCTAAATCCAGTTCCGGGTCATAGCTAGCCGGCACCCAAACCGAACCGCCGCTGCGATCTTCCAAAGCGAGGTTATTCCAAGTGTTACCACCGGGCTCGCCCGGTCGGGCAACCGAATGAAAGCGCCATACTTCATCGCCGGAATCCAAATCAAGACCGACAATGAATCCCCCCTCAGGAATCATTGTTGCCGTAACACCTTGCAACACCATACCATTGGCAACAAGAGGTGCGCCGCGCAGGGAATAAGGACGGGGTGTATTGCCTGGTGCTTCAATAGCATGATCCCAAATCACCGCACCGGTGCGCGCTTCAAGCGCAACCACGTGCATATTTTGGGTTGGCACAATTACTTTATCGCCATGTAACGCAATGCCAATTTTCGAACTTGGAAACGCAGTAGGGCGATGCTCATAGGTCCATAAGACTTCTCCACTGGTTGCATCCAGTGCTAGTACCGTGTCCTGAGTGCTGGCGAGAAACATAACCCCATCGTGAACCAAGGGCGTAGCCATGTTCGGGCCCTCTTGAAGCTCCGTGCGCCAGGCCTCCCCTAACTGACTGACATTACTCTTATCAATTTCCTCAAGCGGACTAAATCCTTGGGCATCATAGGTCCTGCGCCATATCAACCAATCCTCAGCCGGAGGATTGGCGAGCTGCGCATCTGTAACTGCGCTCAAGTCTGCTAAACGGTTACTAGACTGAGCCAAAATTGACTGAGTAAATGTCAGCAAAAAGCTGGTGATCAACAGGGTTGAAACCGAGCGTGTAAGAGGCATGATGACTATTCCAAAATTTAGCGCGTTTAGACAACTTATAGCATTAGAAAGAAATGTCCAACTCCAAAATAGCTATTCCTTGTCAGCGCTGAACTAATTAAAGGATCTCGAAGATAAACACACCAACCGCTGCAGTGGGAATACCCTTACTGTGTACCGCACCTCTCGAGATAAAATGCACGTTCGCTTGAGTTTTAGCATCAAACCAGACCGCCACGGCATCATTGGCATGGTAATGCGCTGAGTTAGCAGTACTGGAGAAGTCCCCATCGTATTCCCACACTCTAACTCGTTCGTTTGAGCGGCGCTCCAACGGAGAATCATATGGGAATTGAGGCACTGATGAATTAGTTTCTATTGCACCAGCAACCGGACGTTTGATCTGAATAAAAACGGCACGAAGTGGCTCATCACTAATGCCGGACTCAGTGTGAGTAACACCCGCAAGTTGAAATGAGATGTTCCAAGCGTCTGTATGGATCTCGCGAGCCTCACCCTCAGTCGATGTAATTATTCTGTCACCCGGACTGTAGTACACGCCAGTATGGTCATAGCGATGACGGTGGATGGGGTAGTCTTGTTTTAGCCAACGAATATCCCAAACGATGACGTGGTCGTTCTCCAACACTTTGATAGCACCGTCACGAGGGTAAGCAGGCGGCGGATCCACCTGGGCCTGGGCCAATGGGATAGCGGAAATGAAGAGAAGCAGTGCGAGTTTTTTCATAATCAACTAGTTCAAAATTGGCATAAAAGGCCTTTAAAAGGGGCTAGAGTAAAAATACAGTAAATTGGCTAGAAAGGGGCAGAGTTATTTTTCCGAATGCTGGCTCGGTGCAGTACTCGGTGAAATACAGGGGGGGATAGGCTTAATGTGCCCCGCTGTCCGCTCTAGCGTTCAACCCTCATCAGTATTGCCAAAACCCGGCGATCAAACTACTCTGATCTTTTAATTCAACCGGCCAATGAAATAAGTTGAAGCACGCTTCTCCCACTCTGCACATGTTCACTCTTTCTCTGTTGCTGCTAGTCTGCACACTGGATCAACCAGTTGTGGCTCAGGATCGTTTAGCCGCCCTGGTTGGTGACGGCGGCGTGATGCTGCGCTCACCCAGTGGTGAGGAGCTGGTGAGCCTCAACCATGATATCCCGCTGGTACCGGCGTCCATCCTCAAGATTCCGCTAGCGCAGGTGGCTCTGGCCACACTGGGCGAAGACTTCCGCTTCGAGACACACTTTTATCGCAATGATAGTGACGACCTGTTGATTCGAGGCTTAGGTGACCCATTCCTGGTGTCAGAGGAGATTGCCCGTATTGCCGATACTCTGGCGGAGCGCGGACTGCAGCAGATCCGTCGCCTAGTCATGGATGACTCTGCGTTCGAACCGAATCCGGACCTGCCCATTGAGAGCGGAAGTGATCAGCCCTACGCTGCTCGCAATAGTGCATTGGCGGTAAATTTCAACACGGTGAATCTGGCATGGGCAGCAGACGGTAGATTGATCACGGGTGAGACGCAGACTCCTTTAACGGCCCTTGCCGGAGAACTAGGCGCGCAGCTTTCCCAAGGTGAGGTGCAGCGCATTAATCTGGGTGATGACCCCGCATCAGGCCTGCGTCAGGCACAGCAACTGTTTCGGCATTTTCTTATAGAGTCAGGCATCACCGTATCCGATGCAGACTTTCATCAACAAGCCGTAACAGATGAGTGGTCACTCTTTTATAGTCATCGCAGTTCCCAATCGCTGCGCGACAACCTAGATGGCATGCTGCGCTACTCCAATAACTTCATCGCCAATCAACTCTTCCTCACACTAGGGGCGCAAACCAGCGGCTACCCTGCCACGACCGAGGCAGCGCGTGCTGCACTGCAGCAGGTGCTTGCCGAATTGTATGGGGATAGTTTCGGTCGCGACCCACAGTCCCTGCTTATGCTGGAGGGCTCGGGCCTGTCCCGTACCCAGCGCAGCAGTGCCGCCGGCATGATGCGTATTCTCGAAGTCTTTAAACCCTATGCCGATCTGCTACCGCAGGTGGGTGGGGTGCTGCGCAAGAGTGGCACCTTGACTGGTGTCTACAACTTCGCCGGTTACATCCGCGGGCCTGATGGTCTATATCCGTTTGTGATACTAACTAACCAAGCGGTCAATAAACGCGCAGAGATTCTTCGGCTTCTGCAACGACAGCTTTAAGCCGGGCCAGAGCCCCTGCAGCGGCCCTAGTAGGCAATTCTGCCATGTAGGCTCATCGGTAGGGATAATTCCAAGGGAGCGAGAAACAAGTCTGGCTTACAGCTTCTTATGATCTAGTGCGCCCTTATTAATTCCCCCTGTAAACATATTCGTTCCTTTTTTCTTAAGGGGTTGGGTTATCGCAGCGATGGCTTACTGCGCTATTTCAACAATTTCATCGCCAATCAACTCTTCCTCACACTCGGGGCTCCAACAGAGCGTCTACCCCGCCGCGACCTCTGCAACATTAGAACTACGATTCCGTCTTTATGACTGTGATTGCAGAACATCTGGCGGTATAGAAACTTTCTAAAACATCAGGTAGGGTGGGCATCTAAGAGCTTTAAAGAACAAAAGCAAGAACAAGAACAGAACTGCTCTTTTCATGGAAACCAGCCTCTAGGAGCACGCCGATGTTTGATCACACTCCGCGATTAAAATGCTACAAGGGGCTCGCCTGTGCCGCCCTATTTCTTTTTCTGCCGCTCAATTCCCTAGCACAAGACGACTTTGTGCTAGTAACCGATGCGATGCTACAAAATCCTGCAGATAGCGATTGGTTAATGTGGCGCCGCACCTTGGATAGCTGGGGTTACAGCCCACTGGATCAAATAGATCGCAGCAACGTAGATCAACTACGCATGGTGTGGACTCGCGATTTAGAGATTGGAACTGGCGAAATTACCCCGCTGGCTTATAACGGTATTTTGTATGTACCTCAGGCTAACGACGTTATTCAGGCAGTAGATGCCGAGTCCGGCGATTTCATCTGGGAATACCGCCGTGATATTCCTGACGATCTCTATGAGATGGTTGGAGGTAATGCCCGTAATAACCGTAATTTAGCGATTTACGAAAACCTCATTATTAATACTAGTGATGACAATTTTGTTTTCGCTCTGGATGCCCTCACCGGTGAAATGGTTTGGGAAACAAAAATTTTTGACTATAAGGTCAACTCAGCTACGCACAGCTCCGGGCCCATCATCGCCGACGGCAGAGTTATCTCCGGCCGTAGTTGTCGGCCATGGGGTGGCCCTAACGCTTGCGTCATTACGGCGCATGATGCCAGCACCGGTGCTGAGTTATGGCGACGTCGATTAATACCGGCGCCAGGCGAACCGGGCGACGAAACGTGGGGAGACGTGCCGTTCGATCAGCGGCAGCATGTTGGCTCTTGGATGGTGCCCAGCTACGACCCCGAGCTTAAGCTAATCATTCTTGGTACGTCTGTTACCTCGCCGGCACCAAAGTTTTATCTCGGTGGTGTGGACAACAAGCATCTTTATCACAATTCCACGATGGCCTTGGAAGTAGATACTGGTGAGATGCGCTGGTACTACCAGCACCTAAATGATCACTGGGATTTAGATCACCCCTTCGAAAGGTTATTAGTTGACACCCGGGTGTCACCGGATCCTGATGCAGTGACGTGGATAAATCCAGACCTTGAGTTTGGTGAAGTCCGCAAAGTGATTACTGGCATTCCGGGCAAGACCGGGGTCGTTTACACTTTGGATCGGGCCACTGGGGAATTTCTCTGGGCGACCCCTACTGTTTATCAAAATGTTATTCAAGATATTGATGGTGCAACCGGTGCCGTCACTGAAAACCCCGAAGTGATATTTCGTGAATCCGAACAAGTGGTTTTCGTTTGTCCGACTTGGACCGGCGGCAAAGATTGGGAAGCTGGAGCGTATAGCCCACTGACCAATACCATGTATTACCCACTTCGAAATACCTGCGCAAATATGATGGCCACTGCAAACTTCGAGAGTGAAACCGCCCAAGCCTTAACTGCCGGCGGCCAAGGTGGCTTGGCTATTTATTCGCTGGCAGCTCGCCATCAGCTGACTCCGGGCACAGAGAACCTCGGAACAGTCCGCGCCATCTCGGCAGAGACAGGGAAGACCGAATGGCTCTATGAACAGCGCGCCGGCACTATGTCTCTCGCCGCGACTGGCGGCGGGATTATCTTCGGTGGTGATTCCAATGGTCGCTTTCGCGCCCATGACCATGACACTGGCGAGGTCCTGTGGGAAGTTAACCTTGGTTCTTCTGTGAGTGGCTATCCGATTACCTTTGCCGTTGATGGGAAACAATATGTCGCGGTTAATACTGGCAGCGGTCAAGTAAATCTGACGCCGGAATTACGTCCGAGTCGAGGTACTAATCTCTATGTGTTTGCTCTCCCCTAATGGATGATGGAGAGAGAAGGGTATTGAGGGACAGACCACATATAAGCAGCTCCCTCGAGTCTGCTTGATCGTGCTCCGTTACCGTTTTTTGTTAGTACCAATTGAGGAATAGAATGAAGCAAATAACACCGAAATTACTCGCTGGATTCATCGTGCTGTCATTCTCTTGTGGAGCAAGCTTTGCTCAGCAAGAAGCAGAGGTAGAGGAAAATTCTGGCGGAATTCTCCAACGCTATGGTACTAACGCAGCGAGTTCATTAGAGTCCGCTACGGCTGACGCTAATTCTAATCCCTTACTCCGTGACTATTCTTCCGTCACCGATGAAGTCTTACAGAATCCACCAGATTCCGATTGGGTAACGTGGCGCCGCACTTACGATAATCTCGGTTTTTCTAATCTCGATCAAATCAACCGACAAACAGTAGCTGATCTTGAGCTAGCGTGGCATCAAGAAGTGACGGCGGGCAACAACATGCCGACACCCTTAGTCCATGACGGAGTCATGTTTCTCTATAGTGCGGGCGATGTCGTACTGGCATTGGACGCTACCAATGGCGAGCTGCTTTGGCGCTACATTCATGACGGAGAAGCAGTGACCAGTCATAAGTTTGGTATAGCACTGCATGAAGATAAAGTTTTAGTGCCTACTTCAGATTTGCATATGGTGGCGCTTAACGCGCGAACTGGCGAAGTCATTTGGGATCATGCCGTAGATACTGGCGAGGTCACCGATTATGCGCTGAGAAGTGCGCCAACTATCGCAGGTGGCCAGGTCATTCAGGGAATGACCGCTTCTTTTGTACCCGGCGGCGGATTTATTTTTGCCATCGATTTGGAGACTGGAACTGAGACCTGGCGCTTTAATACCTTAGCTAGGCAGGGCGAACCCGGTGGTAACACCTGGAACAATATTCCTCTCGAAGAACGCAAGGGCGGGTCAGTCTGGAATACCGGCGCCTATGATGCCGAATTGGATCTTGTCTTCTACGGTGTATCGCCTACTTACAATACCGGCCCTTTGCTGTATTCGCTGGGTGTAGGCGGCGTGAACAATGATGCCCTCTATACCAACACGACTTTAGCGCTGCGGCCTGCTACAGGTGAGCTTGTTTGGCATTACCAACATGTAGCCAACGATCAGTTCGATTTGGACTGGGCTTTCGAACGTTCCATTGTTGAGCTGGAAATCGATGGCGAAATGAAGAAGGTTATCGTTACCGCAGGCAAGCCTGCTCTGTTCGATGCCTTAGATGCAGAAACCGGGGAGTATTTATTTTCAGTCGATCCTGGCCTACAAAATCTTTTTAGTGCGATAAATCCTGTTACTGGAGAAAAAATCCCCAATCCGAAAGTCTTCCCCGATGCGGAAGAAGTTCGAACGGTCTGCCCTTTCTATCAAGGTGGGCGCAATTGGCACGCCTCATCTATTAACAATGATACGGGTTTCCTGTTCGTGCCTATATTTGAAGTCTGTATGGACACACTGCTCGACGATACTGGCACTTTACTCTCATCAGGATTACGTGCAGATACCAGGCCGGTACCAAACACCGATGGCAACTACGGTCGCTTACAGGCTATCAATCTTAAAACCAGGGAATTGGCATGGCAATATCGGCAGGAAGTCGTGCCGGCCTCTGCGAGTTTAGCCACTGCTGGAGGACTAGTGTTCCTTGGGTATCTTGACAATACCTTTAAGGCATTTGATCAACAATCTGGCGAAATCTTATGGGAGACAACGCTTGGTTCTATCCCTGCTGCATTTCCTATTACTTACAGTGTAGATGAGAAACAATATGTTGCGGTTGTTGCAGGGCAGCTCAATATTCACACGGGTGTTTGGTTGGGATTACAGAATCGGTTTTCTGGTTTTGTGCCAGCTAGTCAAGATCCGGCTGCTCTGTGGGTGTTTGCACTAGATTAGAGAAAGAAATTAGGGGGCACCAATAAGTTATTAGCGTATTGGTGTCCCCTAGTGTCCCTCTAACCTAGATAAAGTTAGGGTTTTATGACACTCAAAGATCTTGGAAGCTTGGTGGTTAGAAGAGAGCGAAAGTTCTCTTAAAAATATTTTGACGCAATAGCTTTATTTGGATCATGGCTCTATCTGGTTTCCTTATTTGGATGAGCGTTTTATTTTAAACGGGTGAAGAAATAATTTTAATGTGTTGATGGAGTAACTTAATATACGTAGCGGAATTGAGGAGAGGATTTTTGAGAGGACGCACTGTGGCGCAAGGCATTAATTTTATTGATATTTCGCCCTGAACAGGGTATCAAGTACCCAAAATTATAATAGGATTGTATTCAATGCCTGAATTTGTCTTTTCGCCAACCATCATACTTATTCCTTTGCTTATCTGCTTCGTCGTCATTGAGCTTGGCGTCAGTCGCTTGCTCGGACGATCAGTCTATACATTCCAAGACAGTATTACGTCGATCAACATAGGAATAATGAGTCAGTTCGTTAATGCCACCGGCGCGGTTATTAGCGCCTTCATGTATGCCATCATACATGCCAAATATGGCACGTTTACGTGGGATCTGACGAGCCCATTTACATGGATTTTTGCGCTATTGCTTTACGATTTCATGTACTACTGGGTGCATCGCACGGGTCATGAGGTCAATATGTTTTGGGCCTCTCACATCACTCATCATAGCAGTGAACAATTCAACCTTTCGACTGCGCTAAGGCAGGCCTCCACTGGCTTCTATTTTAAATGGGTGTTTTATATGCCCCTTGCCATCTTAGGCATCCCTGTTCAAGTATTCGTGATTATCGGGCTCATCGATCTGCTCTATCAGGTTTGGGTGCATACGCGCTTAGTGGGGAGGCTCGGTTGGTTAGAATTGTTTCTCGTTACACCCTCTAATCATCGCGTACATCATGGCAAAAATGATTATTGTATCGACAAAAATTACGGCGGCGTCTTTAGTGTTTGGGACAGGCTTTTCGGAACCTATGCCGATGAGCGAGTAGACGAACCAGTTAGGTTTGGCATCAAGACCCCGCTGAATAGCTGGAATCCGGTGTGGAGTAATTTGCACTATTGGGTGGGGATGTTTCGCAAAGCAGGTGCTCAGTCGAACTGGCGTGACAAGCTCATGTGCTTCTTTGGTGAGCCAGTTTGGGTGCCAGAGGGAAATTCAGCCGGTGGTATTAAGAAGAGCGTGCTGACAGGCGAGGAAGCGCAAGAGCCTGACTCACCCGCACTGATTCGATTGTCAGGCTTGCTGATGACGGTAATTTCGGCCGGCCTTTTGGTCTTGTATTTGGGATCCAAGCAGCAGCTGCCGGCATTTGTCCAAATTTTCATCGCTTCTTTTGCTGTGCTCGCCTTCGCAAGTGTGGGCCTTCTCTGGGCCAAGACATCTAGGCGTGGGGCGGCATCATGAATAGCCTGGCGCTTTCAGACGGCGTGCTGCTGATTGCGACACTCGCGATTATTATGAAACCGAGTGCATCGATCGGTATACGCTTAAGCGCTGCCGTATTTGCTGCTGCAGCATTTTTGGGAGTTCTGCGTTTCTCGACTTTATTGCCCTTGCCAGGGATGCATAGTTTCTTCTCTGGACTAGGTGCCTCTGCTGCTTACCCATTATTGGCAGCTGCATTCTTGTGGCCGGATTCGGGCGTTGCTCAGAGTTGGCGTTTCGCGAGTATCTTCTTAATCATCGCTGGCGCCTTTGGTCTAGTCGCCTCGGCTCTGGAATTCAGCTTGTGGGGAAATCTCCTAGCGATCGTCGCAGTAGTTGCACTGTTGCTCAGGTCAATGAAGAATAGGGATGTAAAGGCGACAATGGGGAGTAGCTCATTGCTTGCGGCACTGTTGTTGTTCTCTAGTCAGTTCTCGTTACCTCCGGTTTTGCAGCCCGGCGATTTCTTGCATCTGTTTATGGCGCTTGGATTAACACTTATGGCCACTCGCTCCCTGCGTTTTCCGCAGCAAACTGCAGCTGCCGTTCAGAGCGTTAATCAGGCATCTTTGGATTAGCTGGTACACGCGGCGCATGAGCATGGTGGCGGCTATAAAGCTGTGTAGACTTTCTAAGTAACTAGACACTTTTAGCACCCGATGGTGCTTAGTGAATGACATTGTCGCTCGATGCTCCGTGGAACCATGCTAAAGCATGGCTTCTGGGTCAAATTACTCCGACCTCTTTGCTTTCTCTTAATCTGATTCTCGATCCCAAAGCTTTCGCGTCATCACGCCCGTTGCATTTTCGATGACCTCCATGGCATCTAGAATAAGATCTTCTCGCCATTTCTGGCCAATCAACTGTATTCCCGATGGCAGGCCATCCACCAGATCCACCGGCACAACACCCGCAGGCATTCCCACGTAATTCAAGCCGTAGCTGTAGATGGAGGAATCAAAAAGATCTTTAACTCCTTCGAAGGTTTCATCAAAATCATTGGGATAGCCTGGCCGCATTAAGTAAGGCGTCAATATCAGTGGGTAGTCTGCCAATATAAGATTCCATTCGCGTACCATGCGGGTACGTTCGGCAATACCGAATAGATAGCCCTCGGCATCCACCATGTCTTCCAGCTGGTAATAACAATCGAATATTTGTTTGATGATCTCGCTACCGTGTTCGCTGAACACAGGTTCGAGAGTCTTTTTCATTTCGAAGTTGGTTACCTGAAGCCATGCTTTAGCGGCTTCAGCAATGGAAGGAGTCTCAATCTCTTCAACGATGTAGCCCGCGTCTTCAAGAATGGACGCAGCCCGGTCCAAGTTGGCAAGAATGCCCTCATGAATGGGATAGCCATGGGCCTCACGGCAAAAACCAATTTTGGTTAAGGCCGGGCCTCCCTGACTAAATGGCATCGGCACATGCCAGGGGTCGCGGGGATCATGTCCGATCAACACCTGTGTCGCGAGCCTCACATCTTTTACTTCGCGACAAATTGCTCCTTGTACGGACATGAGTTGTGCCAGCATGCCGCGCTCAGCTTTTGCAGAAGGAAGATAAGCAGGAACCCGTCCCAGTCCTGGCTTAAGCGTACTTACACCGCAGGCCGTGGCAGGGTAGCGCAGCGACCCTGCAATATCATTGCCGTGGTGAATAGCGCCGAAACCTGCTGCAGCAGATGCAGCCGCTCCCCCGGACGATCCCCCGGGAGACATTTCTAAATTCCAAGGATTCCGTGTGAGGCCATACAACGGATTATCCGTAGTTAGGCGCATGGACATTTCTGGCGTATTGGTGCGACCGATGATGATGGCACCCGCGTTCAGCAAATTTTGTACGAGGGGTGAATTGTCTGGTGCGATGACATCTTTGAAAACCTCCATTCCGTTGGTAGTTGCTCTCCCTCTAGTATCGACATTCACTTTGACGGTTACGGGCACTCCGTGTAAGGGGCCTAGCTTGTTACCATTTGCTACTGCTTTATCGGCTTTTTCAGATGCCAACAGCGCTTGCTCTCCCATAGGATCGACGATGGCATTCAGTTCGGAGTTTTTTAGCGCCACGCGTTCCAGCACAGATTCAACGAGAGCGGTTGCAGTGAAATTTCCTTCACGAATGCCGGCTGCCTGATCGATGGCGCTGAGCTGCCAGAGTGGTTTCATACGTAACTCCATTTTCGAATGTGACTACTGTAAAGAAAGGAACAGAATTAAAGGGATCAACATAAAATACAGCAGAAGTTGGAAACAGGGAAGTCCACCTTGGCATGCTGTTGGTGTAATCAAGAAATCCACCTCACGCCAATAAGTTGTTAGGCCGTAAGTGTCCGCATGACCTTCTCGAATCATCCCGCTCCCTAATAGCCGATACTTGTAGTATCTTGCGGGAATAGATTAAAAGAATACCTAGGAATTTTGAGGATTAATGAAATGAAAAAGCTACTAACAACTATTACCCTGTTCTGCTTTTATGTGGGTGCAAGTGGATGCGGAGTAGATCAACAAATCCAGACGATTAGATCAGGCGTTCTTACCGTCGCGGTAACATCGGACGCCCCCACTAATCAGTATGACTCGCAGCTCTGGATCAGGCAGTACGTCGAACAGTTTGCTGCCGAAGCGGAGCTGAAAATTTCTTGGGTCGTAGTTCCTTTCAATGAATCGTGGCTATTAGCCAGCAGTGATGAAGTCGATTTAGTCGCAACCAATGTTGCGAACTTCCCCGACCGGGCACATTCAGGAGCGACATTTTCTTCGCCGTTTCTTTACGAGCGAAGGGCGCTGCGAATTAATCCGGAAGATCAGGAGAGTTATGCACACATTGACGACTTTATTGGCAAGACCGTCGGGGTCGTTTCAGGGATGGCAGCAGAACGCGATGTTAATCGCCGTGCGCCGGATGGAGTTATCGTTAGAACCACCAATACATTCACTGAGCTTTACGCAGAGTTCGACCTAGGGCAGCTCGATGCCATCGCCGAAGCTGAATATTATGCGCTTGACGATCAAATCATTCCGTCACACGGTGCAGAAATAATTCTGATCGATCACCATGACCTTACGCCGGGCCAACGCGAAGAATCAGTTTTCGTCGTTAGCAATAATAGCCAAAACCTGCTATCTGCAGTAAATGCTTTCATCGCCCAAACCAAGTTTCCCCTCCCGTAAGAAAGGGAGAAGAATTGGGCTCAGGGTATTCTAATTTTGAAAAAAGGGGGCAGAATAAATCTGTCCCCTTTTCGTTTTAGAACTGTCCCCAATTATTTATGTTGTATTCGTCTGCAAAGGCTTTTGAGATTGCGGCCTGCCGCTAGCAGCGTTAACAATCATGTCGGCAGTTACTGGCACTCGATTGAAATTATGTCCACCCAGTGCGTCGGAGATGGCGCAGAGTAAAGCGGCGGCTGCACAGCCCTGAATAGGCTCCCCGATGCCTTTAGCGCCAACTGGGTTTTCTGGGTCGGCTTTGTCGATGGCTGCCCAACTCATGTCGGTAGCTGCATCGAGATAGGTTGGCGGCTTGGCCAGATATAAGCTGCTATTGGCCGGTAGACCGTTTTGCGGATCGTAGGCATGTCTCTCGAAACCAGCCATACCAAAACCCATGAAGGCGGCGCTCTTGATTTGATTCCCCAGTCCTAATGGATGCAATACGGTGCCGCAGTCAGCCACGCCTACGTAATCGAGAATGTCGTACTTGCCTGTTTCCGTATCCAGTGCAATCTGCACAAAGCCCGCAGCTAGTGCAGGCACTGTACCCACTTTTTCCAGGTTGTCTTTTGCCACGCCAATCAGTCCGGTTCCAGCAAGAGCTGCAACTGAATTGCGGGTCATCGAATTAATGTCTTCCGGTGCTATCTGGCCGCTGTATTTGCCGCCTATCTCGATGGCGCGCGTTGCTGCCGCTGCGTAGCTAATAAAGTTTGAAGGGTCAGCTTTAAGAAAAACTCTTTCATCGCCGATGTCGTAATCGGCGGGCGAGCCGCCCATATCCAGCGCGGCGATCTCCAACAATTTCTCCAGAGCATCCATTGCTGCTACGTAATTGGTGCGGGTCATGGTGAAAGACGTGTTGCTGCCAAACTGTCCTAGATTCCAGGGCAGGTGACGGCGGCTATCTCCTCGTTCGACAACACAGTTATCCCAGTTGCACTTCAGAATTTCGGCAGCCACCCGTGAGGTAGCGGTATGTGAATAGGTGCCCAGATTGCCGACACCGGTATGAATATGCAGCTTGCCTTCGGGGGAGAGTCGAACCAGGCCATCGAAGCCATTGGCTCCGGCCGAGTGATAAGCCTGCCCGACGCCGACGCCGATGATCTTATTGCCAATGCGCTGCCCGCTGAGTCGGCTTTTCTCTTCCCAACCAAACTGCTCTGCACCTTTTGCCAGTGCCTCCGGCAAGTGTGCGCTGGTGAGAGAGCTCTGTCTGGCCCCATAGAGGTCGTCACTTTCCGGCGCGTTGATGCTGCGAATCTCCAGCCTATCGATGCCCAGCTCCCGAGCAGCTTTGTCGAGTAAGGGCTCAATAGCGGCGTGAACCTGATTCTGCCCTGGGCCGCGCTGCGCGCCCTTGAGTGGGGTATTGGTAAATACTGGAATGCCCCGGAAGCGCATTGCTAGCGGTTGATACACTAAAGAGACGGCATCGCCGGCGGACAACCAGTCGGAAAAACCCGCATTGGCGCCATTGTCCTGAACGATATACAAATCGGCCGCGGTTATGCGGCCGTCTTCGCGGAAGCCCATTTTAATGTGCCCCTGAAAACCATGCCGCGCCGAACCAATGTAATACTCTTCTTCACGAGAGATGCGCAGCATCACCGGCCGACCTGTCAGACGTGACATGTGAGCAGGAATGGACATGCTCGGATAGGCAGCACCCTTGGAACCAAAACCACCGCCACAGAACTCGGCCACGAACACGAGGTCTTCTGGGGCGATACCGATGTAGGCAGCAAGGCCCGGCACCGGGAAGCTCTGGCTCTGACTAGAGCCGTAGACAAAACACTTGCCGTTTTCCCAATAAGAAAGAACCGAGCGGGGCTCCATGGACAAATGAGAGTGACTGGCTGTTACAAAACTTTCATCGATGACGAATGCCGCATCGTTAAACCCTGATTCCAGATCCCCCACGCTCCACTCTAAGGCGGATTCTCCCTGGGGCAGGGTGTTCTCGCCAGCGGCAGCAAACTCTGCAGCGCTCCACTTGATGGAGCGTATGCCTTCTCTTATAGATGAGTTGCCCACATTCCCCTGTGTGCGAGCCTCGGGCCCACCGGGGCGCAGGCTAGTAAGCGGGTCTACGGTAAAAGGCAGTGCTTCGAATTCAAAGGTGATCGCCGCGATTGCATCTTCGGCCGTTTTCTCATCAACTGCAGCAACCGCCAGAATAGGATCCCCCACATAAGCAGGTTCATTGGTCAGAATATGGTTTGCTACACCCTCAACGCTAGGCACGTCGTCAGCGGTAAGTACGGCGATAACGCCTTCTATTTTTAGCGCAGCACTGGTATCGATGCGCCGAATGCGGGCATGGGGAACCGGACTGGTGAGCAGGCGTGCATAGAGCATGCCCTGCGCCGTGAAATCCTCAGCATATTTGGCTTTGCCATTTACCTTGCCGTGTACATCCGGTGGCGTAAAGTTCTTACCGATGAGTGAATAGGCCATGATCGTTCCGCCGTATTTTCAGGGAGATTACGCTTTATACTAAAGCAAAAGATAAATCGGGGACAGGCCACGTTTTTAGTTAATTCTGACGAGCTCGCAGAGCATTGTGGGCCTCTAACTTCAGGCTCCAGCGTACCAGTGAAAATCGAAGTCTGAGTTCAGTCCGCCGGTGCCTCTACCAAAGCCTTCCATTGAGGAAACTACTTGTATGGATTTTATGAACTTGAGCTGCTTGTAACCACAATGACGTTCGACTCTCAGCCGAACAGGAGCGCCATTGCCCTGTGGTAGGTCTTTTCCATTCATGCCGTAGGCCAGAATAGTTTGTGGGTGAACAACATCGAACATGTCATAACCTTCATACCATCCACCGTAGGCATCGATAACTACATAGCGAGCTTCAGGCTTGACCCCGCCTGCTGCTTCCAATACTTGTAGTAAAGGTGCGCCCGTCCACTGAGCGATAGCAGACCATCCTTGTTCGCAGATGTGAGACGTGATTTGAGTTTGCTGAGGGAAACGCTTTAAATCCTCCAAGGAAAGGGTTACGGGGCGGTTTACTAATCCTTCTACCGGTAAGCACCATTCAGTAAAACCGCCTTGGCGTAGCCGTTGATATTCGTCGTCGTCAGGATTGCTCTGATTCCACACCGGGAAATTCTTGGTAATTTCGCTTATGTCATGTTCCTGAACGGGAGCTTGCCCGGCCATCAAGAAACGCTGTGTGGACATGGTTAGTACATCGGCAACTCCCATCAGGCCGCCGCGTATTTTTGGCGGCGTATACAAATCGCTATCGCATCCGGTGAGCAATATCCCACCTAATGCTCCCGCTCTGGTAATCAGCTTTCGCCGCGTTAGAGTTGCAGGCTTGGATTTTTTCATTCATCTCTCTCCGATGGAAGAGCGTACTTTCCTGTAATCATTGAACGAATCTGATTCATGGCTCCAGCGACAAATACTTCAATCAGGTGAATAATTACAAATAAAACCAATAGCAGAGTGCACACCACGTGAAGGGTTCTAGCAGTTTGTCTGCCTCCAAACAAATCAATAAGCTCCGGAGAAATTGCCGTGAAGGCTGGCATTTGCGCGAAACCACTTAGTAGCATGAAAGGAAAGAGAACGAAGAGCACGATCACGTAAGAAATTTTCTGTAGCGAATTATAGCTTCTTGCAGACTCAGTATTCGAAGTGCGAAAATGCAGATGATTTAGAATGTCGGTCTTGATGTGTTCAAGCCGAAGTTCTTCACGACTGGGGAACATCTTCTTATAGAATTTCTTCTGCCAGAAATTCCAGCCCAGATAAGCGATCCCGTTGAACACAAATACCCATGCGAAAAGGTAATGGTAGTTTCTACCCCAACGTCTATCGCCTAGTGCGTCAGCTTCATCCCAGGAAAGTCCCCAGTCTGAAAGCCTGAACACGGCAGGATGTCCCTGGAATCCAACTTTTCCCCAATACAGTTCGGGAAACTGAAGGAATATCATAATTCCGCTCCACAGCAGGTAGGCGAAAGAAATCACTGTAACCCAATGGCAGATTCGCGCGTTGTAACTATGGCGATAAATCCATTGCCTGGAGCTTTTGAGATCTAATTTAGTATTCAAAATTTGCGGACCATAGTTTCGCAGCTATCGCTGCTGATGCAATGGATGGTTGCTCCTAACTATAGCCCTGCATTAGTGGTCTGGGAATATAATTAACCAGACCACTTAGCACGTTCAGTAAGGATAGCCCTCAAGCCGTGGTTGGCCAGGTAGCCAATCGGGAACCTGCGTCCAGTTCGTGCGATTTGGCATTTGAATCTGCGGCAGAGTTTTCTCGTTGAGTTCAGCGCCATCTTCAACCACGTCGTTCAGAAAAAACAGGTAGGCGGTCAACGAATACACTTCATCCGCGGTCAAGGTACCTTCGGCGCCAAGTGGCATGGCACGGTTGATAAAATCCCACACCGTCGTTGCATAGGGTGAGCGAATCGGCAGTACGCGGCCGTAATCCCAAGGATCCGCATTCGGTCCCGCATCGCGCTTGATTAAGCGCGGCGCCATTCCGCCATTACCCAGAGTACCGTGACAACCCGCACATCCTTTTGAGAGATACAGCTCTGACCCCATATCTACTGAACCACTGCCTACCGGGAGTTCTTCGCCTTTAGGGCCGATGGCAATATCCCATAGACGTATTTCGTTTTCAGTAGGCGTTCGGCCTACACCGTACAAAGGCGATTGAGCTTTTACAGAAACCACGCCTGCTACCAGTATTGTTGCGAGTAGCAAGGTTCGAAGAGCCTTCAAAGCAATCCATTGCTTAGCTGATCGCATTGTGGACGCCCCCGTCGCTGGCAACCCGCCAAGGTTGAATGGAATTGTCCTGTCCTTTCACAAAAGTGGCGCGCTCGCCATCTGTGCTCCAGAAATCCAATGCTTGCTGGCGCGAAGGCTGTATCTGACCGATCTCATCGATGCAGCGTGATTGCAGCTCGCACTCGGCGCCATCCCAATCCCATTCGAAGCTAAAGCGTGTATGTGCCATTGGCTCTGCCGTACCGCGAATGTCAGCGTCTTTCCAGCTGCGACCGCCGTCGGTAGAAATTTCAACGCGGCTTACTCGACCACCTCCAGACCATGCCAAACCGCCGATCTCGTAGAAACCAGCGCCAGGTAATTGCTGCCCGCCGGAGGGATAAGTGATAACCGACTTAGGACCAATCTGATAACCCAGCGCGGCGTTAACCGGATCACGGGTCAGATGACCGAAGTCGTTGTAGGTCATGTAATACTCATCCACCACCTTGATGCGCCGCAGCCACTTCACGTTAAAGATGCCTTCGAAGCCGGGTGCCAGTAAACGTAACGGGAAGCCTTGTTGAGGACGTACCGGTTCGCCATTCATGCCGTAGCACAATAAACAATCGTCCATGGCTTTGGCCATAGGAATGCTCGACGCGCCTTTCACTTCCTCTACGCCTTCCGCCACAACCCAATCGGCATCAGCGTGCACGCCAGCTTCTTTCAATACAGTAGACAGCAGCACTCCAGTCCATTCGGCGTTACTAGTCATACCATGGGTTTCTTGAATAGTCGTGTGCCGGCTGCGCGAGCGGTTACCCGCGCATTCGATGAAATGCTTGCGAGTCACAGAGGGCATACGCTTCAAGTCCTCCATACTAAACACGATCGGATTATCCACCATGCCGTGAATCATCAGCCGATGCTCATCCGGATCGATGTCCGGCACAAAGGACCCGCGCGTAGTGCCCATATAGTGGAGCGAGGAGGGGGTGATCTCACCCACCGAATCCTGCAGCGGTGTAGCAATATGAAAGTCCAGGCCAAAGGAATCAGGAGACTCTCGCCCTCCATGGGGAATACGCACCGAATCTACGAAGCGGGAACGCGAGCCATAGGCCGTCATTTCGTCAGAACCGCGGATAAAAGCCCCAGGTTCAGGCGCTACCGGCATATGTTCATGATCCTGCCCAAGAGCCGGCTTTACCGCTCCTAGGCCTACAGCGCCCGCTACAGCGGCGCTACGCTTAAGAAATTCTCGTCGGTCAGTCTTTTTTTGACTCATTGTTCTCTCCATATTATTGCCTTCCATAGCAGTTTCAGATGAGGTTGATTGAGTGTCTCTCTAAGTTTGGGAAAAGTAAATGGGAATAGGTGCTGGCGATAATGAATTAAAGGAGGTAAAGGTTCGAAAAGTAGGAAATATTGGAGTAGGGGAGGAGAGAGTTGGACTGACTCAAAAAGCCCGTAAACTACTGGATATTTATTCTGACCCCATTTCTACCTTTCTACTGAGTTTATTTTGCAAGGCGCAGAGCAAGACTGATATAAAGAACAGGCCCATTTGGCCCAAGCAGAAGAGATAACAGAGATGGTATATAGCAATGACAGCACGCTTGCCACACGCCTCAGAAAGGAGTTGCAGGGCGAGGTGATGTTCGATGATTTTAGCCGCGGGCGTTACAGTACCGATGCTTCTATTTATCAGATACAACCTCTTGGGGTTGCGGTTCCCAAAACAGAGCAGGATGTACAAATTGCCCTACAGATAGCTGTGGATGAAGGTATTCCGGTACTACCCCGAGGCGCTGGCACTTCCCAAACCGGCCAGGCAATCGGCGAAGCGCTGATCCTTGATACCACCAAGCACCTCAATGGGCTTCTCGAGTTTGACGCTGAGGCTCGCACAGCCTGCGTGCAACCCGGTATGGTGTTGGATCATCTAAACCGTTTCCTCAAACCCCACGGCCTGTTCTATCCAGTGGATGTCTCTACAGCCAACCGCGCAACTCTGGGAGGCATGACTGGCAATAACAGCTGCGGATCTCGCTCTATTCGCTACGGCAATATGGTGCACAATGTGCTGGCTATCGATGGTCTGCTGGCGGATGGCAGTCAGGTGCATTTTAAGACGCTGCGTGATCGTCAACTCACTGATGAAGATCCGGCGCAAATTGGATTACTCAAAAAGATGCTGGCTCTTGGCGACAGGGAAGCGCAAGAAATTGCACAGCGCTTTCCCGATCTACTGCGCCGCGTCGGTGGCTACAATATCGACGTACTCACACAACAAAACCCGAACATGTCTCATTTGTTGGTGGGCTCCGAAGGCACGCTCGCATTCTTCCAGCGCATTCATTTGAAATTGCAGCCCCTACCGGTGCACAAGACTCTCGGCGTTTGCCACTTTTCCTCCTTCTATGAAGCCATGGAGGCAACACAGCATATTGTCGAGCTGAACCCCAGCGCTGTTGAATTGGTTGATCGCACCATGATTGACCTGGCTAGGGATATTCCGGTATTCGCGGGGACAGTTGATCGCTTTGTTCAGGGTGAGCCTCAAGCCTTATTGCTGGTCGAATTTTCTGGCGAGGAGCAGGCGGCTCAACTGCATAGTTTGTCGCAACTGGTCGAGCTAGTGGAATCCTTGGGTTCCGAAAATTCGGTTGTCGAAGCTACGGATAATGAATTTCAACAAGCCATATGGGAAGTGCGCAAATCCGGCCTCAATATAATGATGTCTATGAAGGGCGATGGAAAGCCGGTCTCCTTTATCGAAGACTGTGCGGTGGATTTGAAAGACCTTGCAGAATATACGCGCCGAGTAAGTGAGATTTTTTACAAACATGGAACAACTGGCACCTTCTACGCGCATGCATCAGTAGGTTGCTTGCACGTTCGCCCAATTCTCAATATGAAAGAAGAAAGTGGCGCTCAAAAAATGCGAGAAATAGTAGAGGAGACTCTAGAAATTGTTCGTGAGTACAAGGGGTCTCATTCCGGTGAACACGGAGACGGCCTTTCACGATCTGAATTTCACCTGCCCATGTTCGGGCAGCGCATGGTGAATTCTTTCGAGGAGGTGAAAGACAGCTTTGATCCGACAGGTACGTTTAATCCCGGCAAGATTGTACGCCCTCCAAAAATGGACGACAGAAGCCTTTTCCGATTTGCTCCAGGCTATTCGAATGCGCCCATCGCCACCACCATGGACTGGTCGGAATTTGGAAGTTTCAACCAGGCGCTTGAGATGTGTAATAACAACGGCGCCTGCAGAAAATCAGACGTCGCCGTCATGTGCCCGTCTTTTCGAGTAAGTTCAGATGAGCAGCATGTCACTCGGGGCCGCGCAAATACTCTAAGACTGGCGGTCAGCGGCCAGTTGGGGCCAGAGGCACTCTCTTCTGATGCGATGTTCGATACCATGGCACTGTGTGTTTCCTGCAAGGGCTGTAAGCGCGAATGTCCAACCGGCATCGACATGGCGAAGATGAAAATTGAATTCCTGCACCAGTATTATAAAAAAAATAGCCTGTCCTTAAAGGATCGTTTAGTCGCCTATTTGCCACGCTATGCTTATCGCATGCGGAACCTGTCTTTCCTGTTAAATCTACGAGATCAAATTCCCGGCTTGAAGAGTTTGTCGGAACTTATGCTGGGCTTCAGCGCCAGACGCAGTCTGCCAAAGTGGCGAGCGGATCAATTTCGACCGGAAATAGAAGTGCCGTCTCAGCCAGAGATTTCTACTACAGGCAAAGACGTAGTGCTGTTAGTGGACACCTTCAATAGCTGTTTCGAGCCTGAAAATGCAAGAGCGGCATTGGCGGTACTAACCGCGGCAGGTTATTCGGTGCACGCGGCCGAACCAGCCGATAAAGCTCGGCCGCTGTGCTGTGGTCGAACCTTCCTCAGCAGCGGCATGGTGGATGAGGCGCGAGTCGAGGCACAACGGGTAATTGCTAGCCTCAGGCCTTTTGTGGAGAAGGGCATACCGATAGTTGGGCTTGAGCCTTCTTGTTTACTCACTTTACGCGATGAGTTTCCGTCACTGCTTCCTGGTGATGAAACTACTGCCTTATCTCAACATGCTTTTCTATTCGAGGAATTTTTAGCAGCAGAAGAAGCCAAAGGTGAGTTACAGCTGAAACTAAAATCCTTGCCGGCAAAACGAGCGCTGCTTCATGGGCACTGCCACCAGAAGGCATTTGCAGTCATGTCGTCGGTTCAACAAGTGCTCGCAATGGTGCCGGAGTTAGTTGTGGAAACAGTAGAATCGAGTTGCTGCGGCATGGCCGGTTCATTTGGCTACGATGCCAAGCATTTCGATACCTCGATGAAGATGGGGGAACTCAGTTTACTGCCAGCGGTAAGAGAAGCCGATGCCAATTGTTTGATCGTCGCCGATGGCACAAGTTGCAGGCACCAGATTCAAGACGGGGCAGGCCGAGAAGCGATTCATGTAGCACGAGTTCTAGAGATGGCTCTGGCAGAGTAACTTTTACAGAGCTAAATAAACCCTAGAACCCACATTATACAAACTGCCGCAAAAGACGTAATACCACCGACCAGAGTCGCCCCTCCGTAACTAAAAACGGCGTCGGCGACACTTAGTTTGGTTAACGAGGTACACACCCAAAAATAACTGCTGTTCACGTATTTAATAATTACCGAACCACTTGCTCCAGCCAACATAGCAGCTTCCGGGGACAAGCCCAGCGTTCCCAACATAGGTGCGACCAAGGACGCGGCAGTGATAACCCCAACAGTGGTAGACCCGGTAATCAGGTTGCCAATTATGCCTATTACAAAGGGGAGCAATATGGTGGGCAATCCATAGTCTGTAAACATCATGGCGATAAAATCAACCGCCGGTGTACCTCGCAATATTGCACTAAGCGACCCTCCAAGCCCTGTAACAACGAGGATCATCGCAGAGGTTCTAAGCGCCGCTTCCACCCATTCATTTTTTGCTCTTTCCCGCGCATCGCTACTCTTAATATTTCGATAAGCTAGCCATACACCAACTGATAGTGCGATTACCGGCCAACCCAAATAGGAGAAAATAGTTCTGAGTATATGGCCTTCGTCGAATACCAGACTTACGACACTCTGCGTGCCTATCAGCACGATGGGGATTACTATAGGCATGTACGAGCTTAGGGTGCTGGGTAATTCCTCTTCGGAGTGTTCAAAATCGCTGCCATCAAATTCATCTGAGGCTTGGGTCGTAATGCGCGGACCCGCCACATAAACTCCCCAGGCCCAGCAACTTATGGACCCAAACAGGCAGGCAATACTGCCAAAGATAATTGTCTTACCAATGTCAGCACCTAACAGAGCAGCAGCAGCCAGTGGCCCAGGAGTAGGTGGAACAATTGCATGGGTTAGTTGCAGGGCACCGACTAAGCCTGTGGACATTACGGCGATGCTCACTCCCATACTCTTGGCAGCCGAGTGCACTAAGGGATTAAGGATAACGAATGCAACGTCTGAAAAAATGGCAACGCCAATGATAAATCCAGTCAAGGTTAAGGCCAGGGGCATCCGATTCGAGCCGATTAGATTAACCATAGAACGAGTGATAACTTGAATTGCGCCGGTGTGTTTAAGCGCCTCGGCAATGATGGAGCCAAGCACAATCACCACGCCGATAGATCCCAGAGTATTTCCGAAGCCGGACTCGAAGGCATCAATAAAATTATTTTGCTGCACACCTGGCAAAATACCGAACAACAGAATCGGGACTAACAGGGCGAAGAAGACATGCCACTTCCATTTGGCTATGAGAAAAAGCAGAAGGAAAATCACAACGGCGAAGCCCAGGAGAGATACCGCTGGGCTCATACTTACGGCAGTAGATGGATCCATGAAAACTCCGGCATTTATTCTTAGTATTTTTTACCTTGGGGAGGGTCGGGTAACCCTGGCTAAGGCTCGATTTTCGTAAAATCGATTTTTACTTTCAAGGTGTTGGAAAAAAGAATCTAAACGCAAATAGTGTGAGTCTTACACGGGGCTTGCTAAAAACTCCAGCGCGGCATTCACGCCGCCTTTCTTATGAGGCACCCCCGAAATGTTCAAGCCCATCTCGACCCCGCTAAGGGTTCCGGCCAGCATCAACTCGTTGAAGTCTCCGATATGACCGATGCGAAAAACAGTGCCCTTCACCTTCCCTAATCCCATCCCTAGCGACATATTAAACCTTTCGAGGATGATATTTCTCAGCACATCTGCGTTATGACCTTCTGGCATTAACACAGCGGTGGTGGAGTTTGAATATTCCTCAGAATTTGCACAAAGATTCTCTAGTCCCCAGCCCGCTACTGCTAACTGCGTAGCTCGCGCTAGGCGGAGGTGTCTCGCGAAGACATTAGTCATGCCCTCGTCGTGCAACATACAGAGTGCTTCATCAAGGCCGTAGAGAATATTAGTGCTTGGTGTGTAGGGGAAGTAGCCTTTTTTATTGAGCTCCAGCATGGAATCCCAACTCCAATAGGAATGGGGGAATCTCGAAGTCTTGCTGGCTGCCAAGGCTTTTTCACTGACAGAGTTAAAACATAATCCCGGGGGTAGCATTAAACCCTTTTGGGAAGCGCTGATAGTGACATCGATACCCCAGTCATCATGCCTCAACTCGGTACATGCTAGAGAGGAAACGGCATCCACCATGTACAACGCAGGATGTTTGGCAGCGTCGATGGCCTTCCTGATTTTTGCGATATCGCTGGTCGCACCGCTGGAGGTTTCAGTATGCACCGCCAGCACTGCTTTAATTTCATGTGACTGATCATCTAGCAGATGCTGTTCCACGACATCCGCATCGATACCTTGACGCCAGTCTCCTTCGACCCAGATCACTTCCAGACCCAATTTAACCGCGACGTTCTTCCACAGGGTCGCGAAATGTCCAGTCTCGAAGGCTAGGACTTTATCGCCGGGGCAAAGCGTATTCAGCAGCGATGATTCCCAACCGCCGGTTCCTGAGGCTGGATAAATTAAGATAGGGGATTCAGTGTTGAACACTGATTTAAGCTTATCCAGAATTCCCAGAGTCAGCTGTGCAAACTCGGGACCCCGATGGTCAATGGTGGGCTGGGCAATAGCACGTAGTACTCTATCGGGCACATTGGATGGGCCGGGTATTTGTAGGAAATGCCTGCCGGCCTGATGGGCGTTATTCTTGGACATGAGCGCTAGTCGTTCCTTGATTGCCTACTCTGAAGACTATCATGCTGCAGCTAGGGCAGTAGGCACCCTAACTAGAGCAATACTATTCGACAATCTGTAAAAAATCATCCTAGCTTCCGCTCCCGAATAAAAAAACCGGGGGTTGGTGGCAAACGTGAGGGATTTTCATTAGCTATCGACCCCTAATCGGGCACGCGATTTCCAGCTATCCACACGCTTGCTATTGTTTTTGAGTTGGCTATGTCCTCGGCTGGGTTAGCATCTAGTACGAGTAGGTCGGCCCATTTGCCTGGCTCCAGGGTTCCTATATCTCCCATGCCGATGCAATCGGCAGCTACACCGGTTGAGGCGCGGATAGCTTCAATTGGGCTCATGCCTGCATCCACCATCATCTGCATTTCCATATGTTCGAAATAGCCCTGAAATCTTGCCGGTGGCCCTGTGTCTGTGCCCATAGCGATGCGGACACCGCCGTCGTTCAGTGCCCTAACATTTGTCATCGCGACTTCTAGAGCGATCTTGTAACCGGCAGCGGCGCGGCTGTTTTGCATGCGAGTTTGTCGTTCTGGGCTTCTTAATTGCTCAAGAATTGCCGGTTCGGCCTCTTTTAGAAAATAAGGATCAGAGAAAAACTCCGGCTCACTTTCGTAGACGAAGGTCGATACCTCTCGGGTCAAGGTGGGGATGTAGCACACGCCCTTGGTATTAATGAGATCGATGAGCTCATCATCTACAGGCAAGTCTCGGACACTGTGTGCGAGCAGGTCAGCACCTGCATTAAGAATGTATTTTGCATCGTCAAGATAGAATAGATGCGCCGCTACCGGCAGTCGCCGAATATGGGCTTGATCAACTAGGGCATCGAATATGTTTCTTGGCATCTTCTCTGCGGCGCCAAGCTCGTCGTCAACCCTCACCTTGATGAAGTTTGCTCCCATATCGGCATTGCGGTTTACCTCGGCACGGATCGCTGCTTCAGAATCTCCCACCACCACGCTACCAGCAACATAGATTCTGGCACGGTCCAGATCTTGATCGAACTGCTCATTACGCAGGGCGAAACCCTGTTCTTCATCTCCACCGAGACTGTTCACCGTAGTGACACCATAACGCGCGTAGAGACCTAATTGCCTCAGAAGATTGTCAGTGTTGTAGTGACCTCCCTCCAAACCGAGGGTGCCACCCACGTGACCGTGGGCATTAATAATGCCCGGCATAATCGTCTTGCCAGCCACGTCGATAATCTGCGCCCCAGCAGGGACTGTTACGGCACTGCGAGGGCCGACGGTTCGAATTCGCCCATCGGTGATGACCACGACACCATCTTCGATTGGAGCGGCCATCGTCCCGTCAATAATGCGTGCACCGACAAAGGCAATACTTCCCTCATTGGCACTTGAGGTGCTGCTGTACAGTGTCAGCAAACCCAGAATTGCGAGTAAACCAGTTATTGTTTTTTTCATGATTTCTTCTCCTAGTGAGCATTGGAGAGGATTCCTTCGATAAAAGCAATAGAGCAGGAGGCGACACCAATAACGTAATAGCTTATATTATTTTTTTACGAGGTATCAGCCTTAGGCTGCATAGCTTGCAGACACATCAAGGCTGGGGAGTCTTTACTTGTGGAATGACTAAAACCTAAGATGAAGGGCGTTCTAAGTTATTAACTTATTGGTATCCCCTAGTTTTCCGCACATTAAGCTCCCAAAAGAGGTAGTCCAAAAATGAAACGTATGCTTATCGTGGCCGTAGTCGTCCTCTCGTTAACCTCTGCCTACGCGCAGAATGTTCCTGAACTTCCCTTTGAATCGGTATCTAATCCGCTAAAAATACCGGCGGACATTCATTTTGGTGAAATTGCTGGTGTCGCGGTCAACTCCCATGGGCATGTATTCGTATTCTCCCGCGGCGGCAGTGCCCAAGGTCCGGCCTACATGGCCACGGCCGCCCAACTGCTCGAATTCGATGCCGAGGGTAACTTCATTCGCGAGATAGGCAAAAATCTGAATGGTTGGTCCTATGCCCATGCGGTGCGTATCGATCCTCAGGACAACATCTGGGTCGTGGATAAGGGCTCTAATATGATCCTGCGCTTTACGCCAGAGGGTCACGTAGATTGGGTGTTCGGTCGCAAGGCCGAAGCCTCGCACATTCAAGTGCCGCCTGACTATGAAACCCAAATGGCAAGAATGCTGGAACGCATGGGTGTAGACATAGATATTCCCGAGGGTATGAGTCCGCGAAATCCTCTGCCGGTACATCGTGACAATGTGTTCAATCAGCCCACAGATGTTGCCTGGGATTCTGAGGGTAATTCCTACTTTAGCGACGGCTACATCAATTCGAGAGTAGGCAAGGTTAACGCCCGTGGCGAGTGGGTGAAAAGCTGGGGTTCGCTGGGCAGCGGCCCGGGTCAGTTTGATACGCCACACGGTATCGCTGTCTCACCCGCCGATGAAATTTATGTCGCGGACCGTGGTAACCGCCGAATTCAAGTATTTGATCAGGAAGGCAACTACATTCGTGAGTTCATCGTCGACGTACCTGTGGATACTTCCCGTGGCAAGGTTGTCTATGGCGGGGGAAATCCCAATGGAACGCGCGGTGCACTGGCCCCTGGCGCACCGGACGCGCTGTGTATGACACCCGGCCCGAATCCAGTATTATTTATTGGTGACCTCTATCCTAGCCGCATCTACAAGGTGTCACTGGAAGGTGTGGTGCTTGGCGTCTACGGTCAGCCCGGCCGTAACCTCGGTGAGTTCGGTTGGATTCACGCCATCGCCTGTCCGTCTGAAGACGAGATATGGGTGGGTGAGTTGATCAACTGGCGTTTGCAGAAGCTTGTTACAAAGGGAGCAGGCGACATGTAATTCTGCGTCCCCCTTTATTCCTCATCCTAATCTTTACTGATTCACAATTTCCGGGTCAGGAATGTGCCGCGTCAACATGCTTGTAAACGCTGAACGTCCAACACCAAATTTGATTAAATCTTCTTTGGCAAAACGGGCTGCTTCTGCGGAGATTGGTTTTGGGTTGCGTGCTTTCATGTGAACTTCTGCAACGCGTTCCATATAAACGAATCTCCCTACCGCTTCGGCTACACTATCGCCGCCGGTTAACAAGCCGTGGTTTCTTAGAATAATTGCTCTGTTTTGGCCCATAGCTGCAGCAATTCGACGTCCCGCTTCAACACTTTGAACTTGTACTTCTTCGTCTTCCCAAAGTGCATGGTCTTCGAAAAAAACACAGGATTCCTGAGAGATCGGTTCTATCATTCTTGCTTCAGCTGAGAAGGGTGTTCCCCAGCCAGTGTGAACGTGAACAGCGCTGACTAAATCCGGTCGTGCTTCAAGAATAGGCTGATGGATATAGTAGCCAGCAATATTGATAAAACCTTCACCTTCAACAAGTTCACCATCGGGCCCAACTAAAACGAGATCAGATACCATTGCCGCATGATAAGAAACGCCATAGCGCAACATCCAGAAACAATCTTCTCTTAAGGGATCTCGTGCACTGATGTGGCCATCACCCAAGTCGCCCCATTTTTGAGCTGCGAACAATCGATAGCCTAGGGCACAATCACGTTTCCTTCGAGCGCGTATTTGTTCGATGGAATATTGTGGTTTACCACTGCCTCCTTGGGTTGCTTCTGACACGATAACTCCTAGTTTCAATATTGCTTAAGGGTGTTGGCGATAATTTCTGGGTGCATTTTGGAGGTCATTGCAGGATAAGGGTAGCGAATTCATCGGCTGTTATGAAAATAGGTAAAAAAAGCTCCAACTTAAGCAATAGGGCTAGAGTTAATATCCAGTCGTTTTGGGTCGTTTAGATACTTCGATTTAGCTTTCTATTCCATAGATCAATTGGGGATTTCATAGGGGCGGGGGGAGTAGGTCTAAGTAGCTAACTCAATGATATATAGATATTAAAACCGGTTCAAGTTTAGTGAGTTTTACAGGCAATGTTACTAAGATTCCCTACTCGAAAAACATCTGAACCGCGGTCCAACAAGGTTTTACCGTTCAAAATTAAATATTCAGAGAGGATTATTCTCCAGATAAAAATGTCTGATAAACCCTGGGAAGTCCACCCTTAGCAATCGAATCGTTATAGACGAACCAAGAATCATTTAATTGGGTGCTTGGTCTTAGTCCAGCATTTGAATTCCAGAAAAACAAGGTGAGACTAGCGGCAAGCAAAAGACAACAACATGCTTGCCGCTAGTTACGGCCGCTAGTTACGGATTAGCCCTGAACTCGACGCTTTATATCCATGGCTAAAGTCGCAATTGCGTAACCACTTACTGCTACCGCAAAGGTGGCTAAGAAGCTGTTCGCATAAGACCCTATTCCGGGTATTGCCTCAGCACTGTTGCCCATAATAGGGACGGCGACAACGGCAGCATATATCATGGCTTGAGCACTATGCTCCGACACTGGGCTCATAACGCCGTGCACTACACCAACAAGCAGTAGTAGCGGGGCCCAATATTCCATTGGAGCAAAGATTGCGATGAGTGATATCAGGACAGCAAGGACGGGTGCAATTCGATCTATGTTCATTTGTAACCTCACATTAAGTGTAATTATAGTTTTTTTTAGACTTCCAGTAGGCGCACCAATACAAACTACGACGCATCAATAGTCAATATCTCAGGTGTAGAAGTAAAACTCCAGTAAATTCACCAAGCTTGCGCGTAGGTAGGTGCTGAAAATCTGTCAGTATTTGGCGCATGGCTGGTACAAAAATGTACAAGCGCCATCAATTACCGCCCGAAATCATTCAATTTCCCGTACGGGTTTATCATCGATTCAATCTTGGCCGGGATCTAATGTCAGCAGAAAATCAATGACATTTCCGAGTGTGCGCGTTTGCGAGCTGGGAAAAGACGATGGCGATATAGCAGTTGAAATCAGTGAGTTTTCTCGATTCTAGTAGCTAACTTGTCAATATTGAAAGCTTTCTCAAAGGCCGCTTCATGAATCTCATAGAGACGACTTGCCGTCATTGAGGGAAAATCTACGACGGTGCAAGCTGTTTTTAACCTCTCCCATAGCAGCAGTTGAACTCACAGAGTAAGTAATTGAATTTGATAGAAGCGGACTAACCAGTATAGCTAGAGTGTTACAAAAAAATAATGGCTACTGCATAACAATTGTAGTCTGGCAGGGGGAGTTGATTTGGGAATATAGCTAGTTGATATATCGATTAAGTTGGGTTCAGATATTGCAGGTATTACAAGCCATGTTATTAAGGTTTTCTACTTAAAAAATATCTGAAACCCCGTCCAATTTTAAACATCTAGAGAAAATAATTATCCAAATTAGAAAGTGTCTTGCAAAGGCTGGGAAGTCCACAAATCCATTTGCCGCGCCGTTCTCATTAATATAAGGTTGCCCACGACAAGTATGGAATAGCCAGATAGTTAGACGCACTACCGAGCGATCCAGCAATCCGTAGGGAGAACGAAGATGATGAGACCGTTGAAGCTTGGCTTACTGGTGGTCGGCGTCCTCATTGTGGGGACACTCTTGACACTGCGCGTGACCGGGCTGGCGCCGGGACATCCCAGTGCCGAGGAATACGTCAATGCCAGCCGGTCGGCCAGGCCAGGGTTGTGGTTGACGGGTGAGGTTGTCCATGAGGCGGTGACGAATTGGGACTGGGTCGACCAGTTCAGTGACGCCTTCAGTGAGAACGCAACCGAGCTTGAGACTCGTACCTGGTACGGTATCCCCCACTCCGTCACGGTTCTACTGGTTCCGCGTGGAGACAAACTCTACCTGCAGTCGAGCGCGCAAACATTTAGGTTGAACAAGGAGTTCCCGCACGGCAAGGCGTGGTGGAGAAACGTCGAGCGTGATCCGCGTGTGCGCCTGAAGGTTGGCGGAAAGATCTATGAAATGACGGTGGTATTGATCCAAGACCGGGCCGAGGTTGCCCGATTGCGAGGGGGGAGGGACCCTCTCGTGAAAGAGATGGCTGCCGGTGGGAACGAATACATCACTGAGGAGTGGCACTATTGGCGCCTTTACCAGCGAAACGTGCCGGAATATGGGACAGGGTCGGCGGTTGCAGCGTCCGACTCGGTGACTTCCCGGGCCCAATAGGCGGGGGGAGTTGGTCTAAGCGTCTAACGCTTTGATATAATTAGATCAGGCTCGGTTCAAGTTTCGTCGGTGTTACACGCGATGTTACTAAGATTTCATGCTCGAATT
>Ga0308009_10000135_pt1 | contig 65020 bp, 95 predicted proteins | sample Neamet127_FD_203134 | JGI IMG/M metagenome (GOLD analysis project Ga0308009, IMG submission 203134) | Marine microbial communities from water near the shore, Antarctic Ocean - #127 | ecosystem: Environmental > Aquatic > Marine > Unclassified | place: Southern Ocean | collected 2014-07-24 | reverse complement strand
CAAGTTTCAGGGCTGCATTGAGATCAAGTGTGGACATAACTGGTTTCTTTACTTAGTGTTGAATCGAACGCTGTAACCTGCGCGCTTGAACTTACGCACCTGGAGGCGACGTTGACGCGAACTTCCCGATAGACCAATCCATCCGCGAAACACCCGACCTTCGGAATTAAGAAGCGTGATCTGGCCCACGTTGTTTTCCTTCAAGTTTGCGCCGACCCGTGGAGCATTTGGAGCCGCGCCGCCATTCTTCGGGTTTGCGCTTCCTGTGTGGCGAGAAGGTCGGCAGGGAAGTTCTTCAAATGGCCGATGACAATAAGTCCGCCTTCATCCGGCGCATACGTGTGCAGCCGCTCTTTTTGAATGACCTCCAGAAACAATTTCACGCCAAGCGCTGATTTGGAGGCTGGCTGTATAGCGAGAGTCGGGCCAGCCAAAACTTGGCCTTCATTTATAGCTGCCAATGCGGCCGCCCAGGTCTCGTAGCCTATAGATCTCGCCCAGCTATCGCATGGGTGAACTACGGCCGGCTGGCGCTCAAACGTCTCCAACATGAAGCGTTCCTTTACTTCTGCCCAGCGTTGGCCGGGTTGGAGTTTGCGTGGCTCTCAGCGCTTTTTTCGCTGGCGCGGTAGCCGCGAGCTTTTTCTAGCTCCCTGGCCAACCTCGAAACGTCTATGTCGTGATAACTTGCAAATTGCTCTTGGCTCATCGTGCTTTGTTCGAACTCCAAAAGCAGCTTGGTTCGGCGAGCGTGGCGCTCGCGCTGCTCATCTATTGCCTTGCACCAGATTTTTTCAAGTTCAAGCACATCCATACCGTTGGCTTTAGCGTACTTGCCCAGCCGGAGTCCGCTTGCTTTGACTTTTTTGATCAATTCGAATCGCCCGCGGTAGTCCAGAGCGTCTTTTTCACGCGGCTGCAGCAGTCCTTCTTGTTTGAGACGTCGATGCTCCAGCTGCTGCTTTGCATAGGTTTGTTGCTCTGGCGTGACGACCTCAACCGGGATGCCAGCAAGCGTCATTCGCATTCCTCCAGTCGCGACTACACCCAGGTACTCAGAACTGAGAACATGACGTTTCAAATAGCGGCTGACAGCCTCGGTACTAAACCTTCCTTCCAGCGCATCCAGAAGTTCAGTGTGGATACCAATCTTCAACGCAGCAGGCTGACTTCCAAAAACTGCGGGGAACAGGTCGGGTAGCACATGGCTAAGTTTTTGCTCAGATGGAGTTGAGCTTTCGGATATGGCTTTATTGGTCAAAATGTGGCTTCCATCATTAGGCGAAAGTGATTTGAGTTGGCGGCTTCGTTTCGTCGAAGACTGCAAACAGGTCTACATCACACAGACGATATTGGCCCCCTGGGCCGCCAAGGACGCTGTACTCCCCGCTTGTACCAATGCAGACAGCAAACAGGCCTCCCTCATCACTTTGGCCGTAATACTTGGAGTTCGGACGAATGCGCGCCAACAGCTTTTGGCCCTCTTGAGTAAGCACAGCCCGCTTGGCTTCAATGACGGCGAAGTCTTTGCGCATTTGCTCTACATCTACGACGCGCAATGGTGAAGGAGACAATTCAGACATATTGATTTCCTTCAATCCACAAAGACGGTTTCAGAGGCTTTGAAGTTTGGTTCGTAGCGCGTACCAAACTGCTGATACATTCCCGTCGAATTGCTGCGTTTCAAGTGCCATATGCCCGTCAGACATTCTTTGAACCAGCCACCAACAGGCACTGAACTAAATTGGACTGATTTCATGTGTTTTCCTTTCAAGCCTCAAACTCAGGAAGCGCATTGAATTCGGCCTCAGTCATCTGCACTTCCTTCATCGTGTACCGGATTGGTGCGTAAACGCTTCGCTTATTTATTTTGACCTGCATGGTTTCCTCGACTAAGCCGTGGCCAGAAACGAATCTTTAGCCTTCGCACAGGCCGACTTGAGGGCTGACTCAACCTGGCCTGCGAGAACCTCTTTCCCATCCAATACCAATGAAGCGTGTCGATCGGGAATGTCCGCAAGCACCTGCGCCACGTCGAGCCGCGACTCCAAGCCCCGAGTCACAACACCCAAGCTGCCGTTTGAAGTGAAAAGTGAGCTGCAGGTGACTCCATACCCTGGAATCCATGCAACGTCATGCTTTGTTGTCTTCCCAAACGAGCGTAGTGTCAACTCGCCGATAGTCTGTTTTGAATTCATTGTGATTTCCTTTGTGAATTTCTTGGCTCGATTATAGTGCGTTTAACGCACCTGTCAAAGCCTTTTTACATCCCACAGCCTTGAACACCGGCCCCAGGTCTTCGATGCTGTATTTCGCCCCTGCCTTCGTGACAATTACGCCTGCCTGCTCCTGCGCCTTACCGATCAGGTCAGATACGGTTTTCTTGTCCAGCCATGTGCGGGCCGCTAGCTGCACCAGCGAGGCCTCACCGGCCTCCTGGATGGCTCCCAGCACCATCAGCATGCGGCGTAGATCGCCCTTTGGGTAGTTCGGTTGGTCCTGCATACCTGCGTCTACCGTCCAGGGGTACGGGAGCGCGAATGGTCGTTGACCTTTATCACGCCTTCGCCGTTCACATACTTGATTTCAACCACATCCCCCACCACCGGCACTTTTCCCTGCAACTTGTCCAGACTGTGCCAAACGACGACATTTAGATCGCGACCGCTCTTTTGAGCGATACGATTTAGTTCTACTTCGACTACCGGGCCAACATGGATCCCGAACGTTTGCACTTCTTGGGTATTTTTATTAATCACCGCCAAAGCCCGCTCGATGACAGCGCAATCGGCCTGGTCTTTTTCCCGCATGGTGCGCTTGGTCAACAACAAGCCTTCCAGGCTCACAGTGTTGACCTTGATTCCATCAAGATCAACAGTCTGGGCATATTGCTTCAAGGTGTCGTATGTCTGTCCATTGGCATTGAGCATGATGTCCACAATGAAGGCGTCCGCAACCCGAATGTTTTCACCCTCGCTGAACCACTCCGGATCGATGTCTTTGGCGACCTGATCCGGCAACACCATCAGCGCGGATTTCATCCTTTCCCCAACCTCTGCAGTGCCCTTCACCATCACATCAATATCCGTGGTTGCTCGCTGGTAACCATGCGCGGCCAGCGCGTAGCCACCAATCAGTAGATATTCAACCCCATGGCTTTCCAATGACCGCAACAGGTTTTTAAGGTCATCCAGCGTAGCAGCCCGAGCGAACTCATCCATCCTTGCGCTCCAATGCAATTCGGGCCATTCCAGCAGCCAACCAGGCTTCGCCTTTAAGCGTCGCTTCTTCGTGTGTGGGAAACCTGTATAGACCTTTTGGAACAAAGGTGCTGCCGCCTGCTAGTTGCGCGATGGACATGCTGAATTCAGCGCCCGCGACAAGCGCTTTGGCATCGGATGGGGCCTGAACCGGGTTTTCTTTGCGAGTGCCTACTTGACGCATAGGGTGAATTCCTCTACTTCACGAACTCTGATGCGATCCACATGGTCGTAACGGCCGACGCTATCAGGGCACCGCTGAGTGCGCCGAGAAAGGCCGACGGCCAGTCAATTTTCCATTCACCCGTCTTTTCGGCTTCCATAATTGCTTCCTTCAAATGTTCGTTTTCTTAATGCAAGTATATCAACCGCTGCCGGTTTATGCAAGGGAGTTTTTGAAGGCCGCGCAAATTTCTTTGTGCAGGGCCAGAAACCGCTTGGTCGAACGGTGAACCGCCTGGGGTGTGCAGCCCACGGCACGGGCCGCGTCAGCGTTCGCTGTGTCTTTGAAAATCACCAGTCGTACCGCAGAAATCACCGGCTCCTTGCTCTTGAGCAGCCGGGCTATCAAATCGAATTCTTGACGATTCATGCCGCTATCCGCTCAATCCGTGGCCGTTTCACCTTCCCTGCCTGGTACAGGTCGTACTGGAGCTGCATGCCCGCCCACAATTCAGCACTGGTGCCCAAAGCAGATGCCAAGCGGTATGCCATGTCAGCGGAGATGCCAGATGCGCCGGTCACGATACGGTTAAGCGTGACACGGTTCACGCCTAGTTTTACAGCAGCAGCTGTGACGGTCGTTTCACCCAAATATTCCCGTAGAACTTCGCCAGGGTGTGGCGGATTGTGCATTCGAGTCATTTCAAATCCTCAGTGGTAATCCAGGTAGTCCACCAAAACGGCATCCGTACCTTCAAAAGTAAAAACCATACGCCAATTCCCATTCACTGTGACTGCCCAATGGTCCTTTAAGGACCCTTTAAGAGGGTGCAATCTCCATGCTGGAGCCGACATATCATCTGGCCTTACAGCCTGGTCAAGCGCCGCCAGTTGCACCCGCAATTTACTGGCATGCGCCGGCTGAATGCCTGCCTTGCTACCGTCATGGAAAAAGCATTCCAATCCTTTGTGTCGGAAACTTTTTATCATTGAGTGAATTGTAGCTTGTAGCGCCTCAGCCTACAACTGTCCAATGATTGCATCGGCAAACATGGCCTCCAGGGTGGCCGGGTTCACGTCCACGTAGCGCTGCGAACAGTCTATGGAGTTGTGGCCCAGCAGCACGGCCACGGTGTCCATGTCGCCAGTGGCAGCGAGCACCTTGCCCGCAAAGCCGCGCCGGCCGCTGTGGCTGGAACCTTTGATGCCTGCCCGCTTGTACAGGGTAGTCACGTGACTTTGCAAGGAGTCGCAGGCCTTGTAATCGCGCCGTTCCCCAGTCTCCAGCGTGCGTCGCTTTGTGTTTTGGCTGAGTGCGGCACCGCGGCCTGAATAAATCAGCGGCTGGTGGGGTAGTAGGCCGCGATACTTGATTGCGTCCAGCTCGGTACCGATGCCATGGGCCAGCCGGTAATTCAGATAGCCCTCCAATGCGTCGATCAGGCCCCGACTGGACAGAAATGCGGTGCGCTGGCGACAACCCTTGGTGACGGCCTCGCGCAAGCTCACTTCCTGGCGCAGCTTGCCCGATACCTGCATGACATCAGCCACGGTGATTCTGGAGATCTCTGTGACCCGCAGACCGCAGTGGTGGCCCAGCATCAGCACCAATACATCGCGTTCGGCATAGCGCGATGTGGCCCGGGTGATTTTGATAAGCCTGGTGAATTGCCCTGCATTCAGCCGCAGGGCACGCTTTTCTTCTGCCATGGTGTACCTCTGGAATTCGTTGAAATTGATGAATTACAGAGAGAGAAACCGGCAGCCTCTTTTTCGATCATAAACCGCACCAATGCTCGACATCAAGGAAAGTTAGATAAACCGACAGGCGAAAAAATACCCCGCAACAGCCTGGCGGCCGTGCGGGGTATTGGGATTGTGAAAACTACATCTTCATCCGTGGTGGACGGGATGAGACATCTACTTGAATGAACTTACCGACGACGCTTTCACGGAGAACGTGGTCCTCCGGGGTCGCCATCACGATACGCTCACCAAAATTCAACGGCGTTTTGAGTTCCGCTGATATGGAGGTAAGCCATTGCTCACGCGTTTGAACTTTGATGCCCTTAGGTTCGAAGTTTCGACCTTCAAGGCTGTCAAAAACATCGGCAAGGGAACGAGTATCACCCTTCATCAATTCGACACCGTGTAGGCGTATCGAGTATTGGTGTTCGCGCTTAACTGTGTTGCTCACCATTTTCCTTTACCCCTTAGCGCAGACGTGGACGATTCGTTTCAGTCTTCTTTGGAGCCGTAAGACTCTTCAGAGGAACCTCATTCGCCTCGGCCTGGTGAACAACCCAGTCCCAATACCCAAGGACCGTATCGTTGCTCCCGACTTCGTATCGCCAGTCTCCTTTTGGAAACTGTTTGCATTCACCCCAAAAATCATCACCGCATTGGCGCATGACGTCTGTGGCAGGTGCAGCCAAGGCACTCGTGACTATTGCAATGTCGCCCGACAAATTTTCCCGTTTTTGAGGGTCAAGCTGCCGAACGATCTTTGCGAACGTATTCAGTGCTTCTGTCATTTTCCGTCCTTATGGCCGTGGGCCGCATGGCCGAAATGCTTGTGCACGAACATCCATATCCGGCATACCGTCTTCGTCAGCAGCCAATTCATTGAGATCCAGACCGTTTCGGAAATAGGCGATTACAACGGATGACCCTTGATAGCTGGCGAATCCTTTTTGCAACGATTGACAAATATGCGCTGAAAACGCGTTCTCTTTCAATTTTGAAGCAGCAACCGCGGCCTCAACTGCTTCGTCAATGGTTTTGAATTCCAGCATTCCAACCATAAATGGCTTTGTGCTGTCATAACGACGTAGTTCCATTTTTCTATCTCCTCAATAGCTACCGGAAATTAACTCAACGCTTCGCATCTTGGACATGCAGCGCCGGCATGTCACCCGGTCGACCTCGCCCTCCATGGGGCTGCCGTCAACCACAAAGGGAATCACAGGTGCGCCGCAGGCCGTAAAGACTCCATTGCCTTCGGTGTAATGCCATGCTGTCCAGTCTGGAGACATTGTTCGGCGCAGCTCACGTATTGCCCATCGCACTGCCCTGGGGCTTGGATCGTCTTGGACGCCCGTCCAATTATCGGATCTGCAGATTCTCTCAACTGGCAACTCAAGTCCGTCGCTCAATATCAGAGATCCGCTATTTATATCTTTCACAGTCTTTTCAGCCGTTTTATCAAAGATGTTCATATCTATTCTTTCATCGGCTTACGTGGGCCTGCGTGTTGGAGTTTGCTCCTTAGGTTTCAAGCCAACCATCATTTTTTGTACGCGTTCGATTTCTGAATCGCTATGAGGGGTTCCGCCGGTATTGATGTCCAGGTAGTGCCGAAGCAGCTGCGCCCGTGTTCTGAAAGTGTGAATTGCGAACCGCAGCCGGAAAATTGACCTCTTTATCGAAAAACTGGAATCTTCGAGATCCGAAACCGATAGCCCAAATGGACGCATGTCACCAGCCGTGAACTTTCTGACTGCGGTAATGCGCTGCAGCCCATCTATGCACTGCAGGCCACGAGGAAGCTCGCCGACATAGGCGTCATGGTCCCAATTGGGGCAGTTGAACTGGATGACCAGACCAGAGGTCGAAACCACGCCGCGTAGAACGTTTTCGATGAAATGGTGCTGCTGGTGTTCGCTCCACACGTGGCCGCGTTGGAAATCTGGAGACATGTCGAGCATGCCCCAGTCGGCTTCATAACCCTTCAGAGCGGCTTCAATGTGCGAGAAAAGGATATCGGTCTCGTATTTTGAAGCCGAGACGGGCCGGATGATCGTTTGCAAAATGGCTGATTTCACATCGGTGGACAGGGTCGGATGGGACCGCAGGTAATTCAGCGCATCCGTTTGATCAGTACCCATTGAGTTGTCCAACGTTTCCATGGTGAACCGTCAGCTGTTCCAGGTAAGTTTCGGAAGCTCCACGCCAGCCAGCGAGGCGCCGCAGCATAGGCAGAAATTGAGGGGGTATGCGCGCCCCGGGTGACTCACCTGCATACGCATGCCGCGCGTATTGAAGTCATCTATTTTGAGCGTGAATTCAGCAAGCTTTTTCTCGCAATCATTGAGTTTTACAGACTCGGTACCAATCCAATAAACGACGTGATTCCCGTCGGAGCATGGTGGTTCGGACAGGATGGACTCTTGCTTTGCGACGCTATCAGACGCTATATCAGTTTCTTTCCGTGGTGCCATCTTTAAAGGCTATCCAGTGGGTCATGTGTTGTCAACAATTGGAGAGTGCGCGAACGCCTTATGGTTTCATCCTTGTTGACGGCGATTTATCGACATCTACCGACGACTCCATTGGGTGTGGCGAATCAGCCAATACGGCTTTCTTATTGAGCACCCCACCACCAAGTGATGGAGGCGTAGCCGGCGATGGTTCTCCCATGCCGCTTGAGGCCTTAGGTGATATTTTTTCCATGATTTCCTCAAGGCCAAATCTAACTTTAGCCGGAATTTGTTTCGCCGGATAAAAAGACTCAACCAAACCAAAAGCCTGCTCATTGGTTTGAATGCTGCAAATGTGAGCAAGTCCAATGATGTCGGATATGTCACTAGAACCCTCAATGCCCTCTGGGCGCATGGCCATGCACTTCATCGCAAACAAATACTCTGGAGATGGCAGTGAAATTCTCAGCCCACAGGATTCATCGCCTCTAAAAGAATCCATGAGGTTCATTTTTTCATTTTCCGAAATGAATCCTTTGACACCATCATTTAGCCAATCAATTGGCCAACCCTGCTCTTCAGCTACTTCCGCAACGGCTTTTCGAAGAAAATCAGGCGAACCATTCACCACCGCATCTACATCACGGGTGGCAAGTCTCATGTCGAAGGCTATGGCAAGTGCAGCCCCGCCGTAGATAGATAAATCCACAAGGAGTTCTGCAGCCTTCGCTTTTACGTCAAGATTTTCAAGTCCACGCAAGATGTCATCCTTGCTGAGCATCATGATCCGAATCCTCTGGTGGTTTTTCTTGGCCTGGAGAGCGGGTTCGCATCGACAAAAATCATGCGCCTCCGGAATGCGGTAGGGCTTTCAACGATAAGCGTCGCCTTTAGCGACTCAAGACCCGAAGGAAAAAAAGGCCGATGAAGAAATCGAGCGTCTCCGCTGGCCCATGATGGCTGAGGCAGCTTGTAGCATCGCGCCAAATGTTCAGCAACCGCGCCCAAATAAGCGTTGGCTTCCTCTGAGTCCAGTAAATGGGGCTCATCGACGAGCATAAGCGCTTGGTTGGCCGAGCTCTCCACATAAAACTCATCAAGAAATTCTCGAAGATATGCATCAATCTGTCCGAGAGATGCTCCCAATTTTGCAACCTCCTTCAGAGATCTTGGCCTGCAATTTTTCTTTGCTTGAGTCTGCCCTGAAGCGTCGGTTAAGGCTGTTGCATGGGGTGGCGTCATAGCGGAGTGTGGTGGGTTGGCATTTTTTTCGGTACCTGAATAGGTTATCTACAGCGGATCGGTCCGTCAAATCAAGTCGTAGCGCCGTGGAAAAAAGCTGCTTCAGCAATAAGGAGGCAGCCTCTACCAACAGAATTTAGTGATTTTCTGACTCAGAACGGAATGTCATCCTCGGCGTCGTCAGCGGCCGCCGAGGTTTTGGGCGGAGCTGCACCGACCGGCCTTGACGCCCTTGGTGGTGCCGGTGAAATAGCAGGCGCCGCAGCTGGCGTGCCAGGGGGTCCTCCGCGAACTGGAGCAGGTCTCTGCGCCGCGGGCGCCGCAGCAGATCCGGTATCACTCAAGGCCTTTTCCAGGGCGGTTTCAACGGCTGTAATATGTCCTTGGCAGGTCTTATAGGCATCGACTGATTCTGTGACGATGCTCAGCAGTTCATCAATGTTTGGCTCCGTCTGCTCGCGCAAGGTGTTCGAATGTTTTTGCAGGACTGCAAAGGCTTCTTTGAACGATGTTGTCGCTGTTGTCATATCTTTTTCCCCTGAAATCAATAATTTGTGAAGTGCCAACTCACGCTGGGCTGCGCTTCCTTGATGCCGATACTGAACTACCTGGCGCGAGATCCTTGAGCCGGCTGGAAATCTCCGCGGCCACAGCCGGCGGTGCCTTCCCCAGCAGCTTCGGCCACTCTGATCGAGCGATCTTGAAGGTCTCCCGCACGATTTTTCTCGCTCGCGCTGGATTACTCAGACCCGCGCGCCGCGCCAGTGCCTCAGCTTCGTCTTCGTTCCACTTGCGCAGGGATTCATCCATTTTGCGGTTCTGCGCAAGCGCCAGCGGGTTTGCTGGATCGAAATAGGCAGATACGCAGACTATGTCGTACGCCGGCGCCAGCATGATGTCGCGGCCGTTCTCGTACAGCAGACCCCAATTTTTGGCGTGGGCGTCGGTGTTGCCCATGAGGGCATAAGCGGTCCACCGGCGAAACACCTCATCGATATCGGCCTGGCGATTTGGTGCAAAAGACTCATCCAGCGCGCGCAGCAGCGAGGTCATCGCCGACGGTAGGTCCTTGTGCTTGAGCCGGCTTTCAAGGCCCAGGGCCTGAGTCAACTCTTCGAAGTGGATCCGCTTGATGGATCCGTCAGCCAGCTTTTTCCGGTCGAAACGTGGAACGTGAAGGTATTCCTTGAAAGGCATGTCCTTGCCAGGAATGTCCAGCTCTTCGATAGGCCTCACCGTGGCGCCGGCGGTTTGAATCCCCACTGCCGAGGCCAGTTCGTAACAAATTCCTTCGTTGAGGACCATGTCTGGGTAATTGGTCGACGGCAGCTTTGCCAGGATCTCGCCGGCGGCGGTACCGCGACGCACCACATACCGGCGACCCGCATGCATCATGGAAAACTTGGTGGCGAAGCCCCCCACGGAGAACCCGTCAAGCACCGGTGCCGCTACGGCGCCGGGTTCAACCGGCTCATGGTTGAGCGTTGCATGCAGTTGGAGAACATCTCCAGGGATATTGTGTCCAGGCAGCACCTCGATCGCGCCGATCAAATCGTGGCCAGCCGCCGCCAGGAGCTCAAACTCATCATCGAGATCGACGCCGCGTGCCTCAGCCAGCCGATTCCGGTTGTGGCCTTCGGGGAGCATGTTTTCAAAGAAAACTGGCAGTTTGCCGATGCGAACGAGGCGGGAATCGTTGATGGCCGACATGATGGCGCGCGTGGCAGGCTCGCCGCGCCCGCGGTACAGCTGCGACAAGACTGGTCGACTCGCATCTGCCACATACCCTGGCGCAAAAGACATTCGCAGGTTGTCACCCACACGTGACAGCCATCCGACCAGGGTCGGCTCGGATGCGTCTGGGGTGTGCAGGCGGACCTCAGCAAAGGTCAACGGCGATCGGACCATGTCGCCCACATGCTTGGCTGGCGCGCTCATTGGGGGCCCTTTTCACGCGTTTCCGGGGCTATTTGCATCACTGAGAGCGGGGCTTCAACACCTGGCTCGATCGACACGCTGCGGCCGCCATTGTTGATAAAGCGCCGTGTTTCGGCAACCAAGCGCCGGGGCACGGGCATCAGCTCGCAGTCCAGGGCACGGAACATGGCCATGATCGACGAAAGCCTGACATCCTCGCCTCCTTCAGCCGCGACGACGGTCAGGCGCCCGACGCTCGCCTTCTCGGCCAATGCCGCTTGGGTCAACCCGGACTGCTTTCGGATCGCACTCACCAGGTGCGGAAGGCTGATCCGGCTGTCGCCATGGGCGGCCGGGTTCTCGGGGATATTCATGTCTGCCATAAGATACAGAATACCATTTATGTATGCGTTAGGCAACTTATCGCGACACTGCTGCAAAAGGCTGCTTCAGCAACAAACGCAGCCGGAGCTGCTGAGCTATTCAGTGGGGCGAAGGCTTGCGAGCTCTGGCCGGCACCCGGGCGTCCTGGAACTGAATTTCAATTTCCGCGCCGTCTTCAACTTGCCCAGCTCGGGTCAGGAGGTCTCCGGATGGCCCCCGCACTACTGCAAAACCCCTGCGCAAGGTTTTTTCAGGCCCCTGGCCCGTGATCTCACGCATCAGTGCCTCGGCGCCGCTGGACGCCTCACGGACGCTACTGCGCGCAGCCACGGCCACGCCTTGCATCAGGTCGGACGAGCTCGCGCGCGCCGTCCCGACCGCGCCCTGGGCGCGATCGAGCACCAAGCTGCGAGCATTCCTGATTTCCGAGGATGCGGCGCTGGCGGCATGCCGAGCCCCCATGGCGATCTGACCCCACAGCGCCGGTACCGCGCTTTTGGCTTCAGTCAGGTGCCTGGTAGCCCCCGACTTCACCAGGTGGAAGGCATCACGCGCTCGCTCGGACGCCAACCTGACGCTGGCGTCGAGCTCCCTGCTGATTTCCGTCATCAACTCGGTCGACGATTCCTTGGCTTTTGCAAGATGACCCCGGGCCTCCGCTTTGATCCCGACCTCGAATTCCTTGACGGCGCCTTTGACGGCCTGCAGCTGCCGCAGCGCCAGCACTTTCGTCTGCTCGAAATTGGCCTTCAGCTCCTGGACCCGCCTGAAGATGACCTGCTCAATGCCGGCGATCACCTTGCTTGGGGTGTCGAACTTGGTGTGGGCGACTTCATCGAGCACCGTGCTGTCGCGCTCATGGCCAATTCCGGTGAAAACCGGGATGTGGATGTCGCAGACGAACCTGATCAGCTCGTAATCGTTGAGCCAGGCCATGTCGTTTACCGCCCCGCCGCCGCGAATGATCACAACCACATCCGGCGGGCCGCCGCGGGGATCTTCAGCTTCGGCGCCATTGGCCGACTCCCACCGCTTGAGCGCGGCGGCGAGGGTTTCCTTGATCTCGGCAGCCGCTCCAACACCCTGAAAGCGACTGAAGGCGTATTCGAACCGGCAAATTCCAAGGTTTTCAAGGCGATCGGCCTCGGCACGGAAGTCACCCAGGCCGGCGCCGCCCTCCGGCGCGATCACCAGGACGCGGGTAAAACTCCATGGGGCTGGAAGCGCCTTATTTGCGCCATAGACACCCTCCTGCTGCAGCCGGTTCCGGATCTCTCGTTTCCGGGCTTCCAGGTCGCCCAGGGTGTATTCCGGGTCGATGGCGTCAATTTCCAGGCTGAAGCCATATTGCCCCTTGAAGACCGGGCGCGCCCGAACCAGGAGTTTGATGCCGGGCGCGAGCTGGACACCAGTGGCCTGCTCGAATTGCGGCAGAATGCTGTTGGCAACGTTTCGCCAAATGGCGGCATTGGACTTGGCTAGGACGGCGCCAGCGGCGTCCCGCTCGGATACACCCAGGTAGACGTGACCGGCTGAAACGCGCACGTCGACGAGCTCGACCAAGGTCCAGACCCCTGTTTCATAGGCTGCAGCCACTGCCCGTGAGACGCCGCCAAGCAACATGGAAAGGGAAATCCCCTTTTTGTGCGGTACCGCAAGCTCGGTTGAATCCCCGTCCAGCAGAGACGCCATTTCACGGGATTCGGACGCCGGGGCTTGGTGACTTGAGCCAGTCGTAGAGATCGCTGCGCCGCCGGCAGGTAGCCATTGCTGAAATGGCGCCAGGTCATATCCATCGGGGACGTACCAAGCCCGCGCGTTGCCATCCCATCGGGCGCCGAGAGATTTTGGAATCTCTCGGTCTTTGTACGCGACGTTTAAAAAGGTGACGGTCATGGCTTCGTTTTTGTGATCAGTGGGCACCATGTTCGATGATGCCAGGTCTTTTTCTTATGGAATCAAGATCCCGCTGACTGGTGATCGGCGTTGAGCAATCCGCATAGTTCTCGTGTGGCTCCTGGAAGATGCTGTGAGCTTTAGGCGCACATACATCGAGGCCGACCAGCTCATCAAATTCAACAAGCCAGGCAAGGGGCTTCAAGCTGCTAACTTCAGGTGTAGGCGGAGTCATGTGGTTGAATGAATATCGATTGGCAAAGGTTTATGTCATCAAGACTGGACTGCTCACGCAACTCGGTCGCCATTGTTACCGTCAAACCAGTATGGTTGTCCGTGATTCAAGCTCCACGGGATCCCCCAGGTCGGCTTGAATCTGTGCAGGGTTTTTGCCAACAATTTCGTTCAATGGCACGTAGAGCAGGACCAGCGCCATCCCGTTCGGCGGCGTAACGTGTGGTGGCAGTGAAAGACCAGCGCCACCTACCAGCGCCTGCGCAAGCATCCTGGATTTTGGATTGGGAATAACGCGCATTGATAACCCTTTGGGCTGGGAGATTGAATCAATCAAATTCATTCCCTTCTGGTATAGACAAAGACAAATGGTCGAGCTAGCAAGCGGGAGATGGTCTGACATCCCTGAGTCACAGAACTCGTTCCACTGTTGTCGATTCAAAGTTTTGCTGCCTTGCACCCTATGGTGGGGCTGCCGCTTTACACATGAGGGGGTTTTCTCGATCTAAGGACGAAGGCGTGTGGATCTTGATTTTGGAGCCGGCCCATCAGGATCGAGTTCGCCACCTGAAAAGAAGGTTTCCGGCAAATGCCCTGAGAAGTCTGGGTGCTCTCTCAGCTGGTCGCGAATCTCGATGAATTTGTGCAGTTCATCGGCGTGGTTCTGAAGCCCCACTTGCTTTGATCGATACTCAGACGCAGCCTCGCAGTAGGCGACTTCAAGTGCGGAGATTTCATTGGTCATAGAAAATGATTCTGCCACTTTGCTCGCCACCTTTATCTCGCCGCCCCCACGCTGAGCGCGCTGTACGATCTCGGATAAATTGGTGGAGACAAACGGGGCCAGCAACTTCAACATCAACTCAACCACCTCCTTCCGCATTGTCGGAGACATTCTGTTGATTTTTTCTCCATTCAACGGACTGATGGGGCTCATTGCATCCGCCAGTTCGGTTTCTGCCTTGGACAAATCTGCCTCGCTAACCAGCAACGGGCATTGATCCTCGCTGGCCACGTATAAATCGGAGGCTTTCCGGGCTTCTTTGCATTTTCCATCGTATATGAGGAAGTGCTCATCAGACATGAGCCAGGCCTTGGATTTCTCAAGGATGACTTCATTCCCAATTCGCTCTGAGAACTCGGACCGCACGGGCCACTGCCCCTCCGCGAGAATTTCTTCTGAGTACTTCAGAACAACTGGTTTGATTGTTTCGACCATCGCCATTGCCATGAAAACGGTTTCTGCAGCTTTGATCATCTCAGGAGATGGTTTGAATTTTTCCATGGCGCTTTTTTAGATGTTGTGGAACAAGTTTTGCTGGAATATGGCGCGGTAAATCTAATCACCGCACGAACGCTCAGGTAACAATCGAGCTGGTATTGAGCTACCATCTGGGGCGATTCAGCTTGGCCGCATAGGTATTGGACACAGCTTTGTCTGCTTTGATCGCGAATTGGGCAACCAATCTTTGGACTTCGTCAGGAGCCGCGGCCTTGGGAATCAGGATCGACCAGGGCTCGAGCGCGTTTCGGCCCTCGCTTTGATAGTCACCCTTCAGGCTTCGACTCGGCTCTGTCGGAAGGTCTCGGTCATTGCCCTCGAAGTAGATATGCGCCACCTTGTCCCCGACGGCAGTTTGAAACGTTTTTGACGCCATTGCCGCGCCGACTACCCTGCTCCAGCCATGACTGACCAAACTGGTGGCGATCACCTCCTCCACCTCGAGCTTGCTCATCATCCCTGGTGGGGGTTTGATGGCCGAAACGTATGCCGTACCATCCCATTTTTCAAGATTCTCAAGCTGGACAGAAGAAGTGCTCATGGACCGCCGCGCTTCCTTCAGCGCATCTTCGTCGTCCTTGGCGCCGATCATGATCCACCCGAAAATACCTTTGTATCTGTAGCTCTGCAACCCCTCCGCAGCAAGAGGCCGATCGGTCACCTTCGACGGTATTGTGGGGCTTGTCATGTTGTTCTATTTTCTGAGGAATGATGACCTGTTAGCCGCAGGTACCAATGCTGCCGCAGGCTGTGCAGTATTCGCAACCGTCTTTCTTGATCACGGCATGGGCGCCGCATTCGCCACATTTCTTGCCGGCCATCTGGGCTGGGTGAGCGTGGGGCAGGACGGAGGCTGGCGGAGACATCAAAATTTCATCAATTGCATTCGTAGAGGCCGGCTGGGCAGCGCGGTCAGCAATGATTTTCTGAACAGCGTAGGCAATCGCAGCCACTTCAGAGTCATGCCAGAGGGGCACATGGGTGCCGTCAGCCTTCACATAAGTACCCAGACGCACAGGGCCGCGGTCCCAGGCAACTTTACGCATGTCTTTCAGGGCAGTTTCGAGGAAACCGCCGCGCGCAGCCAGGGAGAGCATGCGCATGCTGGAGGTAATCCATTGCTGGGATTCGCCGCTTTGCCCCACAGGCATGAAGAACTCGATCGCGCGCTCGACCGTCCCAACACCGTCAGCGGCAGGTACCGGCATAAAGGAGACGACCATGAACAGGGTTTTCTGACCCTCGTGTGTCCAGTAATCGATTTTCTCGGCAACGGCGGCCAAAGCGCCCTTAGGGCGGCTACCGATCACCGTGCGCATTGGATCGATCGCGGGCGCTGGTGCGGCAGGCGCGGCCAGAGGTGTTGTCGGCGTAACCGAAAGAACAGATCCCAGAATGCTGTTTGGGCGGTAGGTGGACAAACCCTTCAAGCCTGCGCCCCACGCCTTGGTGTAGAGACCCTTGAAATCTTCATAGGGGTAGTCGCCCGGCACGTTAACTGTTTTGGAAATCGCCGTGTCAATAAAGGGCTGAACAGCCTTCATCATGTCGAGATGGCCGTCGCTGGACATTTCAAGCGCAGAAACAAAATAGGCCGGCAACTTGTTCACGTCTCCGCCCAACTCGCGGAACAGGCGCCAGGCATGATCTTCCACCGCATACTCGGATTTGGATCCGTCGGCTTCACGTTTTGTCCTGGTGTACGTCCAGGAGAATGGAGGTTCAATGCCGTTGGAGGCGTTGTCGGCAAACGCGAGGCTTACCGTGCCAGTGGGAGCGATTGAGAGCAGGTGGCTGTTGCGGATGCCGTGCTTGCGAATGGACCGCTTCAATTCCTCAGGCAACCGGCTGGCAAAAGTGCCCTCTGCAAGATAGCCGTCAGCGTCAAACAAGGGGAAGGCGCCCTTTTCTACTGCCAGGGCGACCGACGCCGTATATGCTGCGTTGCGCATCGTTTCGGAGATCTGGGCAGCCATTTCGCGGCCTTCTGGAGCATCGTAGCGCAGGCAGAGCATGGCCAGCGTGTTTCCAAGGCCTGTGTAGCCCACGCCGATGCGCCGTTTGGATGCTGATTCGGCCTTCTGCTGTTCAAGAGGCCAAAAGGTCAAGTCGAGCACGTTGTCAAGAGCACGGACCTGGATGGCCACGGCCTTTGAAAATGCATCGAAGTCGAATTGAGGGATGCCACCGAAGCCAAACGGGCTGTGAATGAATCGCGTCAGGATGATGGGGCCGAGATCGCAGCAGCCATATTTCGGCAGCGGCTGTTCCGCGCAAGGATTGGTCGCCTCGATCTTCTCGCAGTACCGAAGATTGTTGTCGTTGTTCATGTTGTCCAGGAACAGGATGCCCGGCTCTGCGAAGTCGTACGTCGAGCGCATCACGGTGTCCCACAGGTCTTGGGCCACGATTGTTGAATACACCCAGAGACCATCCTCGCGCTGGAAAGCTCCTTTGGCGACCAGTGCATCACTCGGCTTTGCCTTGTGCACCAACTCCCAGGGCTGACCGTTGGCCAAAGCCTTCATGAAAGCGTCGGACATGCCGATGGACACGTTGAAATTGTTCCAGCGTCCAGGGGTGCGCTTTGCAGTGATGAATTCCTCGACATCTGGGTGATCAATACGCAGCACACCCATCTGGGCGCCGCGGCGTGAGCCGGCGCTTTCAACCGTAGAACACGATTGATCGAACACGTTGATGTAGCTGCACGGGCCCGACGCCATGGACTGAGTGCCCTTCACAAAGGCGTTCCTCGGACGAATGCGGGAGAAGTCATACCCGACTCCGCCGCCTCGCCGCATGGTTTCAGCAGCCTCACGAAGGGCTTCATAGATACCAGGGTAACCTTCTTCGTCGACACCCTGAATGCAGTCGCCCACCGGTTGCACGAAGCAGTTGATCAAGGTCGCCTGGATGTCGGTGCCAGCCGAGCTCATGATGCGTCCCGCACCGATAGCGCCGGCCCGCATATTGGCAAGGAAATTCGCCTCATGTGCGGCGTGATCACTGGTTTCCACCGACGCCAACGAACGGGCGACGCGCTTGTAGATATCTTCCGCGCAGGTCTCGCCGTCCTTAAGGTACTTCTCTTTCATCACGTCCAGGGAAATGGCCTGCACTTGTGTCAAATGCTGAGGGACCATCGATGCGGCGCGGCTTGAGGATGCGACTTCACCAATGGCGGTTTGGCTGACTGGCTTTGCAATTACTACTGTATTCATGATTTTTCCGTTTGATATCAATGGGTTGAACTGTTTGCTTGTTCTACCTATAAGATACACCATACACCTGTTATATTCAACCTCTGGCCGCCTGGTCAAGGCTGTAGCCGAATACATTCACTCAAAATGGTCGAAAAATGAATATCGAATTTGCTGCCGCTGGAACCGATAAGGTGGGCTCCGTTCGCATCGTTGGGCGCCGCGAGGTTGTCCGATCACCGAAACCAGGACTCAAAGTGAATCGCACCAAGGACGGCATTGACGTCAAGACGGGGCAGCTTTGGCAAGACCTGGACAAGCGCATGCTCGGGCGCAAATTGCGTGTGATTTCTGTAGCGGACGGAAAAGCCGTCATGGATGGGGCACGGAAAACGACCGTTTCCATATCGCGAATGCATAAAAGCAGTACAGGATGGGTTCTTGTCGAGAGTTAATAGGGGTTCACATGGAAGCTTCCGAGATCCGACGCGCGCCGGCCGACATCGCGGAAGCTGTTAGATCGTCATTCGAAAGAGATCAGTATGGGGATACGGCCGCGCTGAATGATCAATGTCGGTCTATGTCCATGGCGCTTTACTCCGCTTTCAAGGAGGCTGGGTACACCCCTTCCCTGGTGGCGGGCCAGTATCTTGGCGCCGATGACGCCTACACCCCTGACACATCCGAATGGGAAGAGGAAGAAATTGATAATTTTGACCGCCAGTCTGGATTTAGCCACTGGTGGATTGAGGTCGAAGGCTATTTAATAGACATCTGCGCCGACCAATTCCATCCTGGCGCTCGACAAGATTATCGGATTGTGCTGACCTCGCTTCCGGCTCGTGATTACGAGAGAATGGTCGATCAACCCGACTCGCATCCTGCGATTCGGTTGGGAGGCACTTCCCGCCGACCTTAGCGCATCGAGTCAGTCGTCGGTTGAATGAGAGCGGCTGGCTGCGCTTGAAAAAACCGTTCACGAGCCGCAGATCCTCGCGACGAGGTGAATCCACAATCTTCGAGGTCACCATCCAAAGTGGACTTGCACCCATTGGGTGTATATACTGAATTCAACTTCTTTGAATCGCAGCATGACTAACGGTACGAAAACACATCCTCTCAGCGAGCACGCATTGGCCGCACTGAAGCGAGTAGCGCGCGAGCCCTTGCCTAGCAGCGAAATCAATCCAGGTGTCGTCAATCGGCTGTTGCGGGACTCTTTCGTGGAAGACGTCAGGTTGCCCAGTCCTTTCAAGTCTCATAAAGGGGCCTTGATTTCTCATTTGCAAATTACTGAAGCCGGCCGTTCGGCCGCCCACATTCGCGCGGATGAGTGATGGCTTTACATTCCTCCCATCAAAGACATATGAAAATACAACCCATCGCTCTCGCTGCAATTTTGATCTCTATTGTCTCAAGCGCCACTTCGCTCTACGTACTCATGGAACGCAAGCAAAACCGTGCTGAAACCTTTGCGAGGGAGCTAAACCAGGCGGTTGACTTCAGTATGAAAGCGCTGACTGGCAGTGGACGGTCACCCTCATCCGTTCGTGTTTCAGGGGATTTCGAATCGGGATACAAGTGTTCAGCACACTTCAGCCGTGGCACAGCTGCTGTTGGAGATGGCGCCAGTCCGACTGCTGCTTGTCTTCGTATGCTGGACCAGTCTACCAATTAGGCCGGCAGTGAAGCCGACACTGGAGACAACTTTCCTTTTTGACGGCGCGGCTGACTGCGTTTGCGCATTTCTGCGGGCCCTTGAATCTTCAAGGACCACTCTATCAATCGGAAATTCAGCTCTGACTGATTGAATAGATTAACTACAACCTAAGGATTTCAGATGAAAACACTTGCACTTCTCGTTTTGGCGTTGACCGTCGTATCTGGCGCGTTCGCCCATCAACCGACTTACCGTTTTGAAGTGTCTCTTCCCGGCGTGAAGGATCCTTTGGTAATGCGCGCCAAGCTCGGCGAGGCGCAAATAGCCAAGGTTGATGAGAAAAGTACTGAATACACAAAGCAGATAACTGCCTATCCTCTGAAGTCCTGGGAGACGATGCAAGAGGTGAGGCCTTGACTCATTTTGTTTTATACGTATGTTTTAGATATCAATCAATTGGAGCCACCATGGACTTGGTTCAAGGTAATAGAGTTCAAAACAAGGTAATAGAGTTCAAAACAATTGCTTCATCTTAAGTGGGGCGCACTTAATAGAGTGTGAAACAGCCGCCTCGGACTTGACCCTGCCGTCGTAGACCCTTTCGTCTTTTCCGACGCCGTGACAGCCGTATCTTGAGCGGCCGGGCTCATCGGCGTCCTGCTTTAACGGGTTCCAAGCTATCAATAACATAGCAAATCGATACTGTATATAATTACAGCTGCCAGACGGGCAATTGACTTGCGCCAAGCGTTTTCCCTCTAAACAATTTGCGGAGAAGCTTTATCTTGTGGCGATACCCGCCTCAAGATCACCGCACCGTGCAGACGTCTGCACTGTCATTTTGTGACATTACTACCTCCTCCCAGGACTGCACTAGTGTTTTTCAGCATCCGGCAAAAGGAGTTTTTCGCTACTCATTTCAGGCAAGCTCAATAGACGCTGAAATCCAGCATGCAAAGCGGGTCGATGGCCATTCGGTGTTCGGTAAGTTCCTGTATTCCCGTCATGTTCGCCAGGTGCCCATGCGAGTGGGTGCGCGATACGAGCTCAAGCCTTGCTTCAATGGAGCCACGCTTGCCTACCGCCTGGTCGATGAAGTCCTTTTTGGGCAGTTCGATTACTTCTCAGCTGTGGGCGCGCATAGCGACCGGGTCTACCTACTCGTAGAGTCAGATGCGCCGGTACCGGGGCTCGATGTGTCGGCGAAACTGTCGCTGAAGCTGGAGCTTGTAGGGACGCGGACTCACAAATTCATGGATTTGTGCAAAGGACATGTTTTCGAGGTGAAATTCAGCGCCGGTCAAGCCAGGTTACTGGGCTACCGATCGGCAGGCGATGCGGACCCGTCGATTTCAATTTTGCTCAATATTGTTGGTAGTCACTGAACATGGTCACCATGAAAACCGTGGCGCCAACGCCCTCCGCAGCTTCGTCCGGCATCAAAGTCCGCTGTGAGAACTGGTACTGGAGCCGGCAAATGCAAATTTTGCTCGCCAAAGAAATTGGTTGTTCTTGGGGTCACAACATCCAGGCGCCGTGGAATGTCAGGCGCGCCTTCCTGGTGATCCAGAAGTCGAAGGCTGACACTGGTGGGTGGTACTTCTCCTGGGCGACGGAAGAAGACTTCAAGCAATGCGCCTTGCCTGAGTGGACTGCAAAAGCCCTGGTTCACGCATGCCCAAGGTAACTTCTCCGGCGAAGCTGTCTCATCAGGCGCGAGGCGGCTCAGGACGGGGTGGCGGTCGACGGCTGGAGTCTGGTGCCACAGCGGTGCCAAAAACTGTAACCATGGATCCCGGCGACGTCACGCTCCTCAAGAAACTTGGGGATGGCGAGCTTTCTCGTGGAATCCGCCGCGCAGCAGAGCTTGTTCGCAAGGCTAATCAGTGAGTTTGTTCGGGTTGTATGGTCCTGATCAATCGTGTATCTTATATCTATTGCGCTACTTTGATTTCAGCGCCACAAGCAACAAAACATGACTTTTCTCCATCTTCTGGTTCGAACCTGTATCGCCATTTCGGCTGCCGCTTCAATAGGAAGCGCTGCACAAACCATCTCCTCTGGTTGCAGCGACTCGTACAACTACATGCTTGAGGTTCAGACCCAAGAAGGTGGCGCCTGGCTGTCGTTTCAAGGCTTTGGGCAGGTTCCCCTGGCTCGTGAAGGGGGAGAAAAAGTATTGATGCTTTCCGTTACACGGGTCGACGCTCGACATCTGCTTGTCGATGGCGGGTACATCACCGGAGGGCGTCTTAAATATTTCAGCTTGAAAGTGGTGATGGACGTGAATCGCCCGACCCCCTTTGCGAAAACCTTTCGACCAACACCAGATCTTCCTGTATTCGGCGTCGTTTTGAACCCCGTTTGCAATCCTGCGTAAACCCGGAGCAAATCCAAATGAATAACTTTCGCCCCTCATCTTCTCTGGCCTCGACATCTCCGCGCGCCCCTTCGGCGGGGCTGGGGGCCGTCAATGGCTTCGGGCTCCTGTATTTTGAGGTCCAGATCGGGCACACCGGTTCGCCAGGCTATTTCGCCAACTGGGAAGGGTTGGCCTCAAGCTCCGAAGGTGCAAAGGCCCTGGCTCACGCCGAGCTCTGGGATTACAGGCTTGAGACGTCTGGACAGCCCGTTTACAAGATTGAGGAGAAGCGCCGCTACCTCACCAGCCCCGGTGGGGGCACATTTTTGTGGGTGCGCGCGAGGAGATCACGCGGTGGGTGTACGACCGTGCAACTTCCAGTCTTGTTGATGCGCAGATCCAGCACGGGTCAAGCTGGGTAAGGATGGAGCTTGCGCCGAGAGCTGATTTGCAGGAGTCCGTCTTTGACAATTCCGCGGTGGATGATTCAATAGCGTTTGATTTGATCGAGTCGAACGAGCTGCCGCACTGGGCGGCATCCAGTGTGGACGGTCGGTCGGAGCCTGGCGCACGGAGGTTCAAGTGCTGAATGCTCCCGATCCAGTTGATGGGGCTGCCGCTGACGCTACGGCGCCCGCCTTGAGGACGTGGTGCTACGTGCAGCCTCCGGCAGCGTACGGTGTGGCGTCCTGCGGATGCGGGAACACCCAGACACAATGGTCTGAGTTCCAGGGGCTGCTGTGGTGCGCGAAATGCGAAAAGGACTTCAAGCCGGTGCACGGCGGAATCTTTGATGGACCAGTTCCTGTGGGCATGGCACAAGTGATGGGTATTTCGTTCGATCGGATTATCCTGGCCACCAAGGAGGTCCAGCGCTTTGACGCCGAATCAGCGCAATATGTTTCGAGTACGGGGGTTGCGGTCTCTCTGGCCGACATTGTGGAGTCGAACCCACCCACTGCGGATGGAACACTGCAACCGCAAGGCGATCGCGCGATCAGGCGCCGTCCGTAGCGTTGTCGAAATTTCGCACATCCGATACCCTTTTAGCTTCAATGAACCCCTAAAGACAATGGACTCACATCAAAAATTGCCGCTTTCAATTGTCGAATCTCAGCAGGCTGAGATCGAAAACCTGAAGGCCAAGCTTCGCACGGTTGTGGAGGGTTTCGACATAGTCGAAGCGGCCCTTGTGAAATCTACACGCGGGCATATTGCAGATGCCCCCATGGATCTTGACGTCAACCAGGCCCGGATCCATCACAAGGCATCCGCCGGCGCCTTTCAGCACGCGCTCGAAATGTGCGGATCCACCTCCATCACCGCTTTTGTGAAGGCCGGCTTTGTGGACGCGCCGCCAGCCGTGAAAGCGGAGCCCAGCAACACGCCTCGCTTTCGCAACCGGATCTGATTTCCATGGCCGCCCCTTACAAATGGAAAGTCGAAGAGCCGCCTACGGGCGACTTCAGGTCTTTCCATTACCGCGGCTGGCCCGCTGCCGTCTACAAGAACGATGCCCAGGACCTGTGTGGGGACATACAGTGCCCGGACTCCTACCAGCCATTCATGGCCCGGGCTGGATCTCACAAGCCACTCACGGTCCGCGTATGCGACCATTCAGTCCGCCCGTACAAGTTCATCACTTTGGACGGTGCACATGCGACACTGGAATTAGCCAAAACGGCTCTCAAGGGATACATCGAAGCAAACCCGGCTGTGATGCCCGGCGATGTGAGGCCGCCAAGTCAAATTGAGACCATTCTCCCGCCGGCTAGAAAGCGTCTGAAAATTTAGTATGCGATACGACATCATTGGCGACATTCACGGCCACGCCGACAAGCTTGAAATACTGCTTGCCAGCATGGGGTACCGCCACAGGTTCGGCGCCTGGAGCCATCCTGAGCGAGTGGCTGTGTTCGTCGGCGACCTGGTCGACCGCGGCCCGGGCCAGCTCGAAGTCATTGATATCGTGCGCAGGATGATCGATGCCGGGGCTGCAAAGGCCGTCATGGGCAACCATGAGCTCAATGCGATCGCTTTCTTCATGGCTCATCCTGAAAAGCCTGGTGACCACCTGCGCACTCGTGCCGGCTCAACAGGCGTTAAGAACCGTCACCAACACCAGGCATTCATGGCCGCCGTGGGGGAGGATTCGTTGTTGCATCGCGAGATCATCAACTGGTTCACCACCCTCCCCTTGTGGCTGGAACTGCCTGGCTACGGCGCATCCCCAGGCATACGGGTTGCCCACGCTTGCTGGGATCCGAAATCGATCAAGCTTCTGAGCCCCTGGTTGGCCCCGGGCTGCCTCCTCACCCTTGATCACATGCATGATGTGTCCACCGCGGGTCATTGGGCCCATGAGGCGGTTGAAATCATCACCAAAGGGCCTGAGTTCAGATTGCCGACCGGCCACTTCTACCTGGACAAAGGCGGCACGAAGCGTACGATGAGCCGGCTCAAATGGTGGGATGCCTCGGCAACCACGGTTCGCCAACTTGCTGTGCTGTCGCCGGCTGAAGCTGCAGCCCTGCCGGACGCCCCGCTTGAAGGATTTGTGCGTCCTGAGATGGATGGCGCTGCGGCCACGTTTTTCGGGCACTACTGGATGCAGGGTTCGCCGGCGCCGGTGGGAGCTTCACTGGCCTGCGTTGACTATAGCGCCGGCACCGGTGGGGATCTGGTGGCCTATCGATGGGATGGGGAGCTGGAATTGAGTGCTTCCAAATTCACAGCCGGTAAAGCTCCCACCCTTGAAATGCACCGTCACCCGCGGTCGAGGGTGCTATCGTGACGGCTATGACCAAGCCCCCGTTGAATCGGCCAGGAAAACGATCCGAGACTTTCGGTCACGATGGTGATGCTGTGACCCCTGGGAGCCTGGCTCGAAGCACCTGCCACGGGCCTCAAGACTTTCAGAGCTTAGCGATGCACAGAGCGGCTGTGAGCATGGTCAAGTCCGATCCTAGTCTGATCAGGAAAGCCTTGGCAATCCTTGCGCACTGGGACATGGTTTGCGACCCCGGTTCGAAGCCATTGCGCGATGAGTGGGTCCGAATCCTCAACTCACAGGACTGGACGCTCGCGCTTGAAGATTCTGATCTAGGAAATCAACTGCGACAAGCGTCTCCAATGGCGGCTTTGTTGCCGCAGGAGGTTCGGCTTGGAATTATTCGCGAGGTTAAATTGAAGGTTGCAATGTTGAATGAGTAAGAAAACCTTATTGAACTGGCCTGGTATACGGCCGGCGCTTATAAACCTCGGGACAGAAATTGAAATGCCGGCGCCTATGAAGTCGGAATATTGTGGGAACAAGGAAAACATGGAACTCTTCAACGCACTCGGATTTAAGTGGGACAGGTCAGTTGTGTCCGGCATATTGCCGGTGAACTCCATCGAGCGGGTGACCTTTCGCTTTCACCGCATGCTACCTGAGTTCGTTTGGGATGCGTCGGTACTTGAAGGCAACCCATTCACCTTCCCTGAGGTTAAGACTCTTCTTGATGGCGTGACTGTTGGCGGACGAAAGCTTTCTGATCAGGAGCAGGTTCTCAACCTGGCCGAAAGCTCCAAGCACCTTTTGGGGTTAGTGAAGGCTGGGGAGTTCGCGTTAGACAAGACTACATTTGCCGAGATGCATGGTCTTGTTGCGCGAAATGAAGCGTTGGAATGGGGCCACTTCCGGGGTGAAGGCCAAGAGACGAGCTATACGCCGGATGTCGGTCTAGGGGAACACGGTCGATACACCCCACTGGCAACAGTAAAAGGAGCCCCTGAGTTGAACCGAGTTTTCTCCAACGGACTTCAAGCCCTTCAAGAGAATGTGCAGAAGCCCTTCGAGAAAGCCGCCGCCTTCTTCCTGTTCGGCGCGCTGCAGCAATTTTTCTTTGACGGCAACAAGCGCACGTCACGATTCATGATGAACGGCATCTTGATGTCTGCTGGCATTGATGCAATCAGCGTGCCTGCATCCAAGGCTCAGGAATTCAATGAGGCTATGGTTCGGTTCTACATGAAGAAAGATGCGACTGAAATGATGGTGTTCATTTTGAATTGCCATCCTCAACCAGAACGGGTTCAGGGAGAGAAACAAAATCAGTCAGCTGAGAAACGTACTAACGGACCGGGACGGTCATAACCCATCCCGGCCGCCACATCCTGCCACAGCCCTTCTTCAGTCTGGCGTCCACCGTCAAGGGAGTTATGGTATCCGGGTAACGCTGACACGGTTCAATAAATAGTGTATGTTATATCTAATTCGCAGCAAACGTTGCAAGGTATAACTCATGATTTCCGGTCAAGCAGCTATTTCGACGAATTCAAGTGTTGATTTCAATCTCGCGGCAACGATGCGTGCCTTCCCTGTGGAAGTTGTCACTTTTCAGCAGCCGTCAGCATGCGCGGTATGGGTCACGGTTGAAGATTTGACGACGAGAGCCGAAGAGGTGATCGGCGCCCTGCTGGTCAAGGGTCACCCAATCGCTGTTGCATTCAGCGCTGGCAAGGATTCCAGCGTAGTGTTGAACTTGGTGCTCTCCGTTGCAAAGGGCCTCGTTTCCAAAGGTGTCGCCCTTCCTCCTATCGTGGTCGCACACAGCGACACCATGGTTGAATCCCCTGAAATGACTGCATATGCCGCCAAGGAAATGGCGAGCGTTCGTCGTTTTGCTTCGAAGCATCGCCTGAATGTCGCCGTTGAAATCGCGCGTCCACTGTTGACGAATCAGTGGCCGGTTCGGGTGATCGGCGGCCGCGGTCTGCCGACATTTGCAAGCTCAGCAAACCGAGATTGCACGATATCGCTGAAGATCCAGCCCCAGAAGAAACTGCGGAAGCAGCTTCTCAAGCGCTTGGCGGCCGATGGATCTGGTGCCCTCGAGTGCATCACCCTGCTCGGCACACGCTTCGAAGAGTCGACTTCGCGTGAAGGTCGCATGCGCGAACGTGGCGAGTCTGGCCAGGAAGTCCGCCGCGGCGTCGATGAAAACGGCAAAAGCGCCGGTCTCTTTTTGTCGCCGATCGCTGACTGGACCTCTGATGATGTCTGGGAATACCTGGGTTCCGCCAGGTCCGGCGACATCGACAGTTACTCGGATTTCGAGGAAACGTTCCGCATTTACACCGCTGGCATGTCCACATCATGCGTGATCGTCGCTGAAGACATGCACAAGGCCATGAAGGCATCGCGCGCGTGCGGCGCCAGGACGGGTTGCCATGTTTGCACGGCTGTTGCCGTCGACAAAAGCATGGAGAACATGATTGCTTCGGATGAGCGGTACCACTACATGCGTGGTCTGAATCAGTTCCGGAACTTCCTGGTGAACACCAGGTGGGATATGGGCCGTCGCGCATGGCTTGGTCGCACCATCAACAATGGCTACGTCCGTATCGGCGCTGATGCCTATAGCCCGGCAATGATGGAAGAATTGCTCAAGTACGCTTTGACGATCGATGCGGTCGAGAAATCAGCCGCCCGGGCCGCCGGTGTCCGTCCTCGCTTTCAAATGGTGAACTTGGAGCAACTCTTCGCGATCGATGCAATGTGGAGTCTGCAAGCGTTTCATCGCCCTTTCCACGCCCTCAGGATATTCAGAGACATCGAGGACGGGGCTCGTTACCCGGTTCCGGAGGTTGCAGAGTTTGAGAAACCGAAGGATATGCCTTCCCGGCACCTGTACGTAGGCGCCGATTGGGACCAGGGTGAAGACCTGGCATATACGGGGCTTCGTAGTGTTGTTCATGAGATGGTTGCCGCGGATAGCGCTGGCTGCATGGGCATGAAAGAGCTCGCTGACGGACGGTCTGTTTTGGATATCAATACTGGTGAAATGATGGAGATCGACGTGGAGTCGGCTTCGTACTTTCTTTATGAGTGGTTTGATGAGGTCATGAAGGATTGCCACGACAACCCAGCCGCCCTGCCCACGGTTGCTTACGACAAATATATTGGTCTCGGGGCTCTGTCGGTTAAGCAGGGTATGCAAGGCGAGATCGATTCAATGCTGCGGCGTTCGAATTTCAAAATTCGCGAAGGCTTGGCCGGTCAAGTTGATGTCAGCAATCTCATGGAGCGAACTATCAGCCAAAAGGAATTTGAGCAGGCTTGCTCTGAAACCGGCTCTTCTTCTGTAGTCGCTGCCGCCCCAAACGGTAAGCCTGAAGTGATCCCTGTGGCCGTTTCGAATGAGATCAGCCAGCTTCAGCTCGAACCTGCATAACCGGCCGGCCGTATGAGTTTTATCCAATTTGTCCAAAGCAGGATTGCCCGTGGCGCCATGGTTCCGGTCTCGTTACACCGGGCGAATGCACTAGCGAGGATGTTTGACGCCCAGGGGCGTCTGCAGCTCTGCGCGCCACACATTGACACATTGCAGTCACTGAAAACCGAATTGCCATTTTTTGCCTATCAAGACGCAAAACTGACAATGATGGACATCCCCTTGAGAGATGCCGGTGCGTTCGTAAACATGCACCATCGGCATCACGCCTCCCCGGTCGGGCACCTGTTTTCAATCGGGTGCTTTGTTGATGGTGTTCTTGTCGGCTCGGCAATTATTGGGCGCCCAGTCGCGAGAATGCTTGATGATGGAAAAACAGTTGAAATCACGCGCCTCGCAAGTGCCGGAATCCGAAACGTTTCTTCTAAACTGCTCGGCGCCGCACGAAGGGAGGCCAAGGAGCGTGGCTACGCTCGAGTGATTACCTATACGCTTCCGGCCGAGGGTGGCGCCAGCCTAAGGGCTGCGGGATATCTGTGTGATGGCGCCGCCGGTGGCGGTACATGGTCTCGAAATGCGAGACAAAGAACAGATCGCCACCCAACAGAGCGCAAAACACGGTGGATATCCAATATTCACTCCATGGGGACAGCCCGGCCAAAGGATAAAAGATGAATGCAAAACTAGGACGAGACAAAAGCTTGCCGTTGGGAATTGGCTTTATTGGCCGTTTTTTGTCTGGCCTGGTCCTGGGGCTCCTATCACTTTCGGCCAGCGCGGCAGATATTTCAACGGTCAGCTTTTCCGTCAGGATGCTTGTGTTCGATGAGGCAGGTGGTTCCCGAATCCAGACGCAAATGGGCGTCACTACGCTCCCAGGCGCGGTGGTTTTTATCCCCACCTCCGTTGGGCTTGGTCACCTCGACTTATGCACGGATTCGAAAGGTGGATTTGTTGTTGATTGTCGAACGGGAAAGAGGAAGCTTAGACCGCTTGAGCTTCGGCTCACGCCTGTGATTGCTGGCGGACACGTTGACACGATTGTGGAAGTGTATGCAGCTGAGCAGATGTCTAAATCTGCTGATGGTGCCGAAATGTGGGTGGATTCCCCCAGTCATCCCATGGAATCACATGCGTTGTCCATGAAGCCGGGTCAAAAGTATTCGATACCATTCGGCCCTCAAATCATGATCGATGGAGCTGGCGGTAGTGGAGCGCGCGCCAAGTTTTTGCTGGAGTTCTCGGCTACAGCGGAGATACACGCGTCCACGAAGGAAAATAAATGAGCGTTCAAGTACAACAGCGCGATCGGGTGTGCAGAATGATCGCAGAGCAGCTCAACATCGCTCACCATCTGGTGCTTCCAGAAAAGAGCGTCGTCGACTTAGGTGGCGACAGCCTGGATGAAATCGAAATCATCATGGCTGTAGAGGACGAGTTTGGCATCAACATACCGGACGATGTGGCCGAAACGTGCAAATCCGTCCAGGATTTGCTGAATCTGATTCCAATCGACAAGGCTTTGGCGCCGAGCGCCCCCCAGACTCCCGCGGTTTCTGACAATCCGCTTCCTGCCGAGTCGGATGTGCTGGCCGTCATGGATGCGGCCGGCTTTCATGACAACGCGCGCAGCTGGTCGGGCGGGCCCGAGGAAATGGCGCATGTCATCCGGGCGGCGCGCGCTGCGCCGGCGTTCAATTTCGCCGAGACCATTGCTCAAGCGGCTGAATCGGTGATTACTACCCGGTCGGCGCTTGATGAAGCTGAATATCTGGATTCAGAAACTATTGGCGGGGCCGACGCGAAGTGGAAAGAGGCCAAGGCGACATATTTGACTGCGCTAGCCAACCTGCATTCGCACATCGCGGATCTACGCAAATTCCAGGCTTCGCCGATTACAACTGAGGCCCCACATGAGTGATTTGATGCTGTTTGGCGTTCTGCGGATGCCTTTTGAGTTGGCGATGGGTGATGAAATGTCGCGCCGCCAGTTTTATGACCGAGTCCAAGAAGCCACCGATCGCATGGAAAAAGCTGAAGCCGCGTTTGCTGAGCGTCAGCTCGCTCCTGTCGCGAGTGCAGGCGCTCCGGCTGAGTTGGCGCCGACGCTTTGCATCGCTCCTGATGTGCTGGCATCGCTGCTGGCATATAACGAGGATGATGATGGCGGGCCACTTCCGCGGGGCTTCGTATATCCCCTTCATGCCGACAAACTTGCGATGGGCTATGTGACCCTCTTCACCGGGGCTGGGACAACAACCGTGCCGGGTGGTCCAGGTAGTGTCGCAACGCTGCCTAAAAACCCTGAGTACGCTGGGCAAAAGAACTGGACGCTACACCGCTGCGCGGACGGCAATGAGTGCCTTGCCGCTATCGACGGCGGATGCGCTGAAGGTATGTGCGCCCATTTTGGCGTGCGGCCAGATGATCAGGGCGTTCCGCGCTTCCCAAAACCCACTCCGTCCGGAATATCGCCACCACCCCCGGTGCCGGCCGCCGGGGAGTCAGATCATGGGTAAGGCGGCAGATCTGTCGATTCCCTTCTGGGCAAAGTGCCCTGGATGCCAACACTGCTGGCCGGCGGCCTACTACCCCGTGGACCTTGGAGCAATTGGCCGGGTGCTGAAAGGCTGCAAATGCCCGAAAGGTTGCAGTAATCCTCCTGTCATAGCCAAGCAAGACAACGGGAAACTGCAAGAGCCAGGCCAGAAACGAAAGAGCAAATGTCCGGCTTGATGTCTTTTGCCGTTCGGCGAAACGGCGTCATTTCCACATTCGCGATCAGCAGCGGCTCGCTGCTGTATCTCTATGACCCAAAGATCTATGCCGGTGACCAGGCCGCGCTGACCGCGTTTAAAGCCAAGACCCTGGTACCGCCTTCCGAATACAAGGGAAAGGTGCCTGCGGCGCCTTGGGGCTACGGGCTTGTCGTTTTGGATGTCGACAGCAGGCGGCAATGGGATTTGCAGATCGCGCGCAACCTGCGGTTCCTCTCCAAAGAATTCGACTGGTCCTGGCAGCACTTCACCAAGTGGCGATCCATAGGCTGGCTTGGCGAGGGGCTCGTGAGCCCACAGACTGGCAATGTCGTCTATTCTTTCCCTGTTGCCGAAAGGAATATCAGGAACTGGTACGACGGCATCCTGCAAGATCATCGAGAGGCCCAAAAGAACGTATCGGTAGAGGATTTCATGAGAAACGCCGGTACCGCCCCTGCTTTTCAGATTTCCCCACCAGGGTGGACCTTCAACAGCTTTGAGGTTGAGGCCAAAGGTGAAATGCTGATGAAGCTGAAAGAGGCAGGCTTTACCTTCAAGGAAGCCGATCTCAAGGCGTGGAGCAGCTGGAGGCGCCCATGACGTTAAACCTTGGGCAAATAGTTGGCCCCAAAGTACTTCCACCAGGCTGGAGAGACCAAGAGGTTCAGGGGCTGGTACGACAAATTGCGCACACCGACTGCGGTGTTGCATGCCTTGCCATGGCGGCGAACATCACCTACAACAGGGCGCAGCAGATTTTTTGTGACGCCGGACTATCGGTGAAGCGGGCTCAAAAGAAGCCCTGGTCCAGCAACTTCAGGGAATTGCAGATCGCGATCGAGCTGACAGGGGCGAAAACCAGGCGCAAGCTTTTCCGAGACTGGAGCTGCATCCAGCAGCCGGCGATCCTCAAAGTGAATACGCGGAAAAATGGTGACTGGCATTGGGTTTACGCCGGACGGAATGCCGAGCACGGACTTTTTGTGCTCGACCCCTCCTGTGACCTGCCGTCGTATGAAAAGATGCCGATGGACATGATGTGCCGCCAATTTGCCGCGTTCAAGCCGGCTGGGCACATGATTGAAGTTGTATCCTCGGATAGCATTGAATCCAGCTCTCATACTCGGAAATAATGAACAAAATTTCGACCAACCAAAACGAGCCTTTGATCTACCTCGACCCGAAGGCGGGCGCCAGCCATGCAATCTCACTGAAGCATGGTGGACGCCGTCGTTTTAGTTTTCACCCACTCTCCATGGGGCGGTATCGACAGGAGGCAGATGTGAACTTGGCCAAGAACCTTTCTTTCCCCCATCTCCGAGGTACATGGATCCCATCTTTTGACATACAAAAAGCTGGTTTTGGCATCGCTGTGAATTGGCTGGGCATTCGAGCTCGCCTCAGTCTCATGAGTTAGGTTGACCCTCCAGTGTCCAATAACTTTCCACACCCTTTACTTCAAGCCTGGATAATCGCAAGATGAATACCGCTACCTCCAATAAAACCATGCTTGTTTCGGTTTGGTTTTCGACACTGCAAGTACCATTTTTCACGTTGCTAATTGCCTCCTCATTGCTCGCAATTTTTTCCTTGTCGGCGTACCCACTACTTCATGAGATTCTTCCATTTGAAGCCTGGCCACCGCTCGCTCAGTGGATTCATTGGACCTCACCGTGGATGGGGGCGATTATCTGGCTTGCTGCCACCGCTTCGTTATCTGCAGTTGTACTCGGGTTTGGCGGCCTCGACGGGGTTGTCGGCCAGTTTTTCACCGGCCGTCGAAAGCTGATTTCAACTTTAGTTTGGTTTGCGATTTATTTGTTTTTGACGTCTTTGTCGTTGATGCCGCTTTCAGTGCGGCTGTTTCGCGGGTAAGAAGGGCAAGTTCAGATGAGATTGCGCCAGCGCTTCGAAAAAGGTACGACACATGCTTGAGATCTGGACTGTGTATGACAGCCCTATTGACCTACCTGGTCGCTTTGTAGCACGCAAGTGGCTCATGGATCAGCCAACGCATGAACTGCTGCAGGATAAGTCACTTGATGGACTGCGCGCGAAGCTGCCCGCAGGACTCACGCGCCTCAATCGTTCTCCCAATGATGAGCACAAGATCGTTGAGACGTGGATTTGAATGTTTTCGTGCCAGAAACAGCCCTCTCCAGGAAGGCGGCTAACCATATGAGGAAACCAGAAGTGATGACGGCAAAAGTAGAAATCAGCCCATTGATGGGTGAGGCTGGGAAGACGCCTGTCGGCACGGTGATTGAAGTGGACCCCCAAGGTGATACCCCAACGTTGAACAAAATCAAGCGTTTGGTCCGAAAGCACAACGAAGGTTCGGTTGTTCCGCAGAAATTGACGCCGTATTACCGTTCGTTTGCAAAGCAGAAGTTTTAAAGGCAAGCATTGTGAACCAGGTGCGGCAGGAATCATTGACCCTTGAGACGCTGGACTTGCTTCAGCAGACAACAGACTACCTCAAGCGATTACCCGTAGTGCCGCTTACCCGAGAACTGATTCGAAAGATTGACGCTCACCTGGCTGATCCAAACGTGGCGGCAGCACGCCGTGAGGCTGAGGCTGCAGAGATTCTTGTTTCGAAGCGTGTGGGACAGTCGTTTTCCCCTGTAGGCCAAGTTTTATTCAAAGCGGTGGTAGAGGATGGAAAGGTGACCATCCAGGTTCCTCCGATCACGATACTGCACGACTACCCAGATAAACGCATGGAGAGACTAACGGATGGCGTCACCTTAGCTCTTGTCCCGTTTGTCGAGTGATCATCATCAGCCTCTAACGCGATCACTGACAGGGTCGTGGAGACACTTGCATGTGGCCACATTCCCCGCCAGCCGGGTTCCGCAGGCTGACTCGCGCCGTGGACTTCGACTGCCGGATTAGGATCTGCTCGACTGCGAAATGTCCCCATCCGGAAACCGCGGCTTCATCACCTTATCGCTGTGGCGGTGCGCATGCTCAACAAGTTGATGCCACTCCACCGGAGCCAGCTCACGGCCCAGTTGGGCCTCGAATTCGAGACGGAGCTCTGAAACGTCGGCAGTCGGTAGCGTATGGCCGAAGTACCTGTCCATACTGATCAATGCCCACAAACGATGCCAGGTGCCCTGCAGGCCCGTGAGATCGCCTCCCAGCTCATAGCCGTAGTCGCGACGGCCGTCAGCCCCATCGAGAAGGATCCGGGACATCTCTGGCGGCTGTTTTAAGCGGTGCTCGACGAGATCTTCAGCCTCCTCTTCTGCCATCTTCAGGGTTGAGGCCGCCAGGTCTTCCTTGCAAACCTCACTCCAGTTTTCTTTTGCCAGATCGATTTCCGTAGAAACGGCCGGATTTCCCGGTTCCTCAATTTTCCGGGCGCATGCCTCGACCAAGCGTGTGTAGGCATCTTGCCTGGGGCGGATGCCCTTATTGATCTGCGACATCACCCCAAGGGCTACCGGTCCCTCCGGCCGCGCGCTCAGTTCGCGCGCGAGTGCGGTCCAGATGTCTTCGCCTGGCTGGACTTCGACTTTTGTTGGCGGGGCTTTGGGTGTTTCCGGCATCACGCTCTCGCTTTTGACATCCTACCCGCCCTGAAGGACGAGTATTCCTACTGCTGGAGGCTCTGTGTGCGCTACGCGCATACCAATCCCTCAGCTTCAGTGGGTTCCTGCTTCACCGGAGCTGCGCGTCCGGCGCTTGCGCGCCGAACACGACTGACATCTCCTCCACAGGCATCGGGCAGCGCACCTTCGTGCGCAGCCCAGACCGCGTGCCCCGCGGCCAAAATGTTATTTGCGGCATTGAGATCCGCATTGCCCGTGTGGCCACAGGCCGCACAGGCAAAGAGCGACTGGCTCTTTCGATTGTCCTTGGCGCAGTGCCCGCAGGCACTGCAGGTCTGGCTCGTGTAGGCCGGGCTCACCCGGATCACCTGGCCGCCGGCCCAGGCCGCCTTGTACTCAAGCTGGCGCGCAAATTCGCTCCAGGCTGCGTCCAGAATGGACTTGTTCAGACCGGCCTTCGCTTTGACATTCTTGCCGGGCTGGGCCGCCGTGCCGGCGGCGCTGGCCGACATGTTCCTGACTTTCAGGTCTTCGATCGCAATGACTGGACGCCTGCTGGCCAGCTCGGTCGAGAGCTTGTGCAGCCAGTCGGCGCGCTGGCGCGCCACCCGGCGGTGCAGGTTGCCCAGCCTGGTAATAGCTTTCTTGCGATTGCAGGAGCCCTTGACTTTGCGCGCTAGGCTGCGCTGCGCATGCTTGATGCGCCGCTGCTGCTGGGCCAACGCCTTGAGCGGGGCGACCAGCACGCCCTCCGATGTGGCTGCGAACTGCGCCAGCCCCATATCAATGCCCAGGCTGGGCGCCAGGCCCAGCGCCGGCAAGGTGCCGGCCACCTGAACCTGGATCGAAACAAACCAACTCGCGCCTCCGCGCGTGATGCTCACGTTGCGCAGCTCGCCGGTCACCGGCTGGCTCATGCGCAGGCGCAGCCAGCCCAGCTTGGGCAGCTTGATGCGGCCGTTGGCCGCGTCAAGCGCGAACTGCTTGGGATCAGGAAAGCGAATGCCAGGATCGTCACCGTAGCGCTTGAAGGAGGGAAAGCCTCCGGCTTTCTTGAAGAAGCGTTTGTAGGCCTCGTCAAGACGTTTCAGCACTTGCTGTTGCGGATGCATCGGGCCTTCTGCTAGCCAGGCGGTGGCGTTGTCGTTGCGCCAGGTTGTGAGCCACTTGCACATCTCAGCATGGCCAGCATATCGCTCGCCTCGCGCGTGCCGAGCACGCTGCTCGGCCAGAGCCTTGTTCCATATCCCGCGCAACTGGCCCGCGTAGCGGCGAAGCTGGGCCTCAACGGCAGGCTTGGTGCGAAGTTGGAAGCGAAAGGCCCTGGTGCTGGACATATGTACAGTATATGAAGACTTCTTGCAGGGGGCAAGGTCGTTCTCACCTGCTCGCCGGGCTCAGCCCGGCTTACATGCGGGCGCTATTCTTCCCCGCCCTGAAGCCGGGGCTTGTTGCGCGGGGATGGTCAGCAAAACCTGCTGCGATCGCCGGATTATGCGCGGGCGACAGAATTTTCTGCCAGCGCTCAAACAGGAATTCGGTGTACCTGGCCGGCGTCAACGCTTTGCCATAGAGGCCGATCGCCCAGGCGTCGTTGACCTCAACCAGGACAGTGCGGCCGCCGGATGTCACGCCCACATCCAACGCCACCGGTTGGACGGGACTGAGTTCATTGATCATTGCGCTGATTTCATCAGAATTGGGGATCGGAGCATCATCCTCACCGTCAGCGTCGTATCTGGCGCGCCCGATTTCAGCTCCCGCAGAGACGTAAATGCGCCATTCGCACAGGAATTCGACCGCGGGGCTGACCCAGACGAGCTCGCCGGCCGGCAGATCCATGAACACTTGGCGCTGCTCGCGGTCGTGCTCATCCAGGTCCGCCGCCGGCGCCGCGGGATCGAAAACGAAGCCCGTAAAAAGCTTGGTGGCCACTGGTTTTACGAAAAAGGCGCCCGGCGCGCTGCGCCGATCACCTGGATTCGCCGGCGCCACGCCCTGGGGCTGCTGGAGATCCGGTGAGATTCCGCGTCCGTCCGGCTGCCAAGGCCAATGATCCAGCCCCGCGCGCGCCTGGCCAGCGGTGACCTGGTGAATTTCGCGCCCCATACTTCTTTTCAGCTCGACTGGATAGGACATGGGTGCCGGCTCATCCACGCCAGCCGCTAGCATTGCTGCTCGCAGGAACTCCACGCTCCCGACCGCCAGCGTCCCTGGGGCCCGTAAAAGCTCAAGGTGAGCCCCAGCAATCCCCGCGGCTCCTGTACTGACGACCTGCACTGGTGTCGAGCTCAGCATGGCTGCGTGCACGACTGCACGCACCTCTACGGACGAAACGTCCTGTGCAATCACTGCATGCGGCATTCGAAGTAGAAATGTGTTTTGGAGTGCCATTGTTTCTAGACTTAATTTGATTTTGACATCGCCAAAGTCACGCCGTATGATAAATGCCTCGGTCCAGGAGATCGAGGCGGACTTAGGGGCCGTTGCGCTGGCGTGCAGAATCTTGACGAGAACTCGAAGGAATTGGTTTCTTACCCATCTCCACGGTTCATCCTATCTCGTGGTGATAGCCAGCGTCACTGCGAGCATTCAGGAAGAATCGCATGTTCAGCTCCCCTTTTGTCTTTTCGTCGGACAACCTGCCCAGGTCGAAAGCCAGGTAGCTGTCTAAAGCATTCCCATTCCTAAAACTCTCCTCAGCACAGGAGGCCACAGCAAAAGCGTTAGGCTATTCGTCCTGGTTCGAGTGCGCACATCGAGGCAAACAAGGCCCACCAAGCTTGCCTGATCAAGATGCAGGACTCTCTGTACGAGTAGTCAGGTTCTACCACCAGGCGAGCGTGCTCATGAGTCTCGGAATCACGCCGGCCGAAGCGGACCGTTGGGTTCGCTGTTGGGGCCTAACCGGCAGTCCTACACTGGCGCCGGAGTGGGCGATTCCAACTTATTACTCATGGAACGATGCCCTTGAGCGATTCGAGCGGGGCGAGATCGACGAGGACGGATTATTGGATGAGTGCGGTGACGATGGGTATTCGAAGTACCCCCATATTGATCGCCCCCAGCGTGTTTGCCCTGGAGTCATTCTCGGTCCAATGGGAAAGTATCCACACTATGCTGTGGACCCGGCAATCATCGCCCGTATTCCAATTTACTTGCGCGGACCGAACTGTCACTATCACTACGAGGACGATGACGGTGTACTGGAATTGTGTATTCCAGGGTTTCCACAGACCGGGCAGTCGAAGGAACTGTTGTCGCGATTGAGCTATATCCAGCACGAGTGGCACTTTGGGACGAGGCACCCCGATGCTGGTGATTTAAGTGTTGCAAAACTTGTTTCTTCAGCACTTTCCCATCCAGAAGAAATGATCGCACTTTCATCTCGCGCGATGCCCATTCCAGGTGGTTCTTATGACTTTAACAAGCGCGCATTAGCTTGCTTGAAGGGAAAGGATTTCGCAGCTTTCCTTCGCGATAAAGGCGCCATCAATCCCTCCACTGTTGTCTGGTACAAGAACGTTCCTGCAATCGATTGCCTCCGATGGGACGGTCTGTTTTATGGCCTCAGTTTTAGCACGGCTGATACTGCGCTACCTGTTTTTAAAGATGCAAACAAGTATCAACCCAGCCTTCCTGTTTACAGCTATCCATTCATGAGTTCGCCCATGTCGTCTGACGAATACCTTGCATCTGGAGAGCGCACGTGCCTGCTTCCACTGGATGAAGATTACCGAAAAGATGATGATGAAGATGACGATAGTGGTGGCGACGACAACGAGCCACATGGGCCAGATATCCTCAGCCTAGAGCAACTACTTCGGGATCGAGAGACAGCGTAGCTGAAGTGGTCTGGGCGGCAGGCCATTCGCGCGAGCGACGCCTGCCGAGTCCAAACTCGGGACAGCGGAAGCTACGGACGGAATCTTGCTGGCGCGCGAGTCTCGCGACCGGATGAGTCAAATGTCGCTTGGCTATTCGAAACATCAGAGTCCTGTCGCGAAAGATTCATCAATTCATCAAGCCGATCGCACAGGGCATCCTGCTCCTCGTGGGTGACCACGCCCGGGCTGTATTGCAGCAGCTCGGACAGTACCTGTGGAGGGTCACGTACATCGCGGCCGATGCTTTTTTCGAGAAAAGCATCGTGCAACTGATCCCAATTGGCTGATTTCAAATCGCCGTGCTCGGCTATGTGCTTGCTGAGCACGACCACGAATGCGGGCGGGTAGTGAAACTTCATCAGCTTCGGAATGGCGTCAATCCGAATCTGCCGGGACTCCTCCCCTTCATTCAGTAGCTGCTGCCACTCGGTCGGCTTTCTGCCGCGGAGCTTGAACGGGAGCTCCCTGATGTCATAGACGCCGGCGCGCCCGTATTCAGCACCGTGTTTGTTTAAGGTCTCGCACGAGGAGGCCGCGTTCGCCTGGTCGAACTCTCCCTGGACAGCCTTGTTGGTTTCGCTGTTGACGATCACGAATTTGTCGAGGTGTCCGAAGGTTCCAATGCTGAATTTTTCAGGCATCGACCAGGACCAGTGATTTCTACTTTCGTTTGCCATGAGACGCCCTTGAAATTACGGCTTATGCCGTTTTGGAGACTTCTGAATAATTTGCGTATTTGCATGCACCATTCCGTCCTCCCATACCGTGGTCATGCGTTCAAGCAAGTCTTTTTGTATTCGCTCATCACGTTTCGCTTTCGACAGCGTATCCGTCATTGCTGCAGCGATGCGATCAATGACTTCTTTTGGGTTCTGAACTCCGCAAACCTGCCTTCCGAAGTGCAGCAGGTCGGTTGTATTTGGGTACGTTTTCTTTTGCCCCTTACCTGCAAATAGCTTCAGCGCCATGGTCCTGTCTTCGAGATCTTCCCCGCCCTGCAGCCTGGCATACCTATAGATCGTGGTGGTCACCACGTCAAACATCGGCGCCAACTTCAAGTTTTTTTCATCCTGATAAAGAACGCCGTAATTTTTTAAGTGGCCATCACCATTTGAGACCATTACCGAAAACGCGATCTGCTCAAAAAACCGCACCAGATCGGCTTCTGGAAGCCTCAACGTTTTGAGTACATCGGCGACGCGCTCATAACTGCCGTGATATTTGCGATCTGAAAGAGTGTCTCGAACTCGAAGCGCCATTAGCGACGCTATATCTTCAAAACCCAACCTAGCCCCATCCTGATCAATATCAAAACGGTCCACCAACAGAAGCTGGCCATCGTTCGAAAGCTCAACGTTCGGCGTGAGAATCCCCGCCGCCGCAGCCGCTTTCAAACAGAGGAATTCGTTTGCCGCAAGACCAGGGTAAGCATCAGATCCCGCTTTAACGATCACTGTAGGAATCGGTATCGTCGAGCGATCTGGGACCATGATTTTCGGCTGCATTCCCGCAACACCAGCGCCTGTGCTCAGGTACGCTCGTACGAGTTCATCGAACACTTTGTGCGTATATGGCGTGGAGAGCAATTCCTTCTTGGTGATGAGGTTTTGGCGTGGAACTGGTTCTGTACCAGGGATTGCATACCCAAGTCGCCCAATACCTCCCGATCCCGAAAGTGCCAGCAAATGCATGGCCGTAAGTGGCTGCTTTGGATACATCTGCTTCAGACGTATTAGGAGATCACCCTCAGGGATGTTCTGGTCCATGACCGGAAACAGGTCGCCGTCCTGATGCGTAAGTTCGGATGCAGGCATCAACAATCCGACCGAAGGTTGCGCATCAGTCGGATTCAAGTACCGAAATTCATAAACACTATTGCGCAGCAGCTGACCCGAGTCGCTACCGGCAATAGTGACGCTGAGCAGTTTTATTTTTTCCTCAAACATTTTTAATCCTCATCCAAGTCCGCATAGCGAGCTTTCATTTCGGCCAGTGTCGGAAGTCCGGCTTTCTCAATTCGCAGGACGAGCCCCATCGCTGACAAGAAGTCCATCAAGGAGGAAATGTTCACGTCGGCTCCGTTTTCGAGCCGATTGAGGATGTCACGGCTACGCCCTGAGTGCCGAGCCACCTCAACAGCTTTCAGTCGTTGCCCCAATCGCTCGCGTTTAACTGCACGACCGAGATCTTTTGAAGTACGGATAATGTCCATAATGCTGGACAGTTTACCTGATTTCTTTTAAAACGTCCGTTATTTAAGACGTATTCAGCCTATCAAAAAATGATTCTCTTGTTATTTATGATTTGGTACTTCAAATTATGGCATAATTGAAGTACAAAGAAACTGTTTTTTGCTTTCTTCCGCCTTCACCGTCAGGATGCAAAATGATCGAATCCATGGAGCTGAGTGTCGTCAGGGAGGCCCTCCAGGCGCGGATCCTGGTCGAGCTCATGGGTAACGCCATGCACAAGGAGCTGGTGCTCAAGGGCGGCCTAGCCATGCGCGCGGTGCACGGGAGCACCAGATTCACCAAAGACATCGATCTCGATGCTGATCACAAGTTTTCCAAGGAACGTATCTCCGGTATCGTCCGTCGGTCCATTCAGCGATCGATGAGTGCCGGGCTCATTGACAACGCAGTGGTCACCGAACCCAAACACACCGATACGACGCTGCGCTGGAAAATCGTTGGAAATCAGCCCGGCAGCAACGCACCCATGAACCTGACAGTTGAGGTATCGCGGCGCGCGGCACTCACTCATGGCCATGTCATTGAAGTCGAGTTGCCGGCAGCCTTTGGCAGCGGGGCTGCTGGCGTAACGGTTCAGGTGCTGGATTCCCAAGCCATTGCCGTCACCAAAATTCTGGCCCTCACGGATCCGAAACGGATGGCGCCGCGGGACCTTTACGACCTTCACATCCTGATCGATGCTCAGATCTCAGATCCGACCGATTTGCTTGCTCGCCTGCCAGATGCTGAGCGCGTATTGCGCCAGTCCTTAGAGGAACTGTGGCCAAAGATCGAAGCCATGAGTTTTGAGCAATTCAATACCGACGTGATTCCATTTCTGCCTGGCGCTGTGGCTTCAGCCATCGACCAGGACGCCTTTGACGATATGCGGCTGAAAGTCGGCTCCAGGGTCGAAAAATGGCTCTCTGCGGCGGCCGACGCCATCAAACCACCAAGCCTGGCGCCAAGGCTCCTGAGCGGCACGCCCCTGGCGCCGGTGCCGGCCGCAGCCGCAAGTGAAAAATCAAGTTCCAAACCAAAAATGTCATGACTACTTTCTCGCAATCAATTGATCGGCCGACAACCCTACCTGCAGAAGATGCGGCCGGTGCACACGCGCAGACTCGCCCAAAGGGCGATTGGAGGTTTGCGCTGCTTGGGGGGCTGGCCACGCCACGCGCGCGCCGGATCTACACCTCCGCCGAATTCCGGTCATTCGTGGAACTCTACAAACCTGGTGCGTCATCGAGCACCGCACTTGCCGCTGCCGAGTCGATGGTGAGTGCCGGCGCGCTGAAGCGGGTTTCCACCGGGATTTACCTGAATCGAAGGGCTACGCCGCCAGCTGAATTGGCCGAGACCGCTGCTCACATCAGAAATGGCGCCGTGATTTCACTCCACTCCGTCCTCGGTGAATGCGGTTTCCTAAACAACCCCTCGGGATTGGTCACCGCGGTTGTTCCAAGCACGTTGACGGCCCGCCCTCGGCTGGGGGAGCTCACGACATCTGGAGGCGACCGATTCAGGTTCTACGGCCTGGCGCAGCGATTCTTCCCGGAAACAAGCCAGGACAGGCGGGAAATGCTGCAGCAAGGCAGGCATTGCGAAATGTTCCGGCCTGAGGCCGCCCTGCTCCATTGGCTGCACCTGGCCAGCATCAAGCGCAGCTCGCTAACGCAGCCACCGGTGGATGTAGACCTGGATAGCCTGGATCTTCATTTGTTGGACAAATTGAGTGCCAGGTGGGAGCTCGGAGATCATCTCGATGCATGGATTTCTGCCGCGCGTCAGTCGAATTTTGGCGAACAGCCCGACTCGCTTCTGCGCGAATCTGAAAAGTCTTCCGAGGACGCTGGCGAACATGCGTCCCAGGCGCGCGCGCGAATGTTTTCACGTCGTCGTGTTGTCTGAGGGAGCGATTCGCCTGCACAATGACTTCATCGTTTTTACGCAAGAAACTTTCGCACCGGCATGACTTCTGAATCCAGTTTTGACACTCATTATTCTCAACCTCCTTCATCCGAAGCCACGTCCTCAACTGATGAGACCGACCCACCGGTCGCTCTCAAAACGAAACCAAGCCCCGTCACCCGGGTCAGCATCACACTGACGTCACAACCTGGCTGGCCAGTGTCCGGCTACCGCGATGAGTCCGGCGTAGTCCGCGTTGGGTACTTCGGCTCCAGCAGCGCGCGGATCGTCAGGGAATGTGAAATCCAGTCGATCAGGGACCGGCAGCCGGATCTGGATGAATAGTCCGTAAAAGCAAGTTTGCGTACGAATGCCAAGCTTTTATTTGCGTCCAGGCTTTGGGGCTTTCTTTTCAGTGGTTTTCTGAGAAATAACCTCATTTTCAATTTCAGGTTTCTCTACCGGCTCCATGTCGCCAACCACTTCCTCGCTTGGCGAGTGAGAACCCATCATGAGGCGGTGATCATCGAGCAGCTGCTGCACAACCTGTGACTGAAGCCCATCCTTCAACCGTTTTCTGGGATCTCGCGTAGGGCTTGTTGACAGCGCTTTTTTGATACTTACGAACGCTTGCGGCGCAATCGTTGTCATCCTTGCCATGGCGCCGTTCGACCCTACGACAATCTGAGAAAACCGCGGGGATGAGCCCATTTTTTCTCCGGTACCAACCTGCACTGGCCAGATGTCATCCTCATGTTCGCTCATGCACCACGGATGGGGATCGACGTCCTTGGCAATTCGGCGTATCACGTCCACCTCAAAGCCTTTGTCGTTGACGGCCGTTTCCGAGCTGCCTTCCTTGAGTTCAAAGGTTTTGTCAACCTTCTTCAAGATCCCAATGAAAGAAGAAGACTCCATTCGGGTTGCGAAAGTAACCCTTTGCTTGGCATCAAAAAGAAGATCAATGTCTTGGGTTTCCATGACCCCTGATGTAATCCTCACACCGGCTGCCGACTCATACGCGTAGAGCGCATGCGTCCCGACAGTCAGAAAATGCCTGGCTAACCCTTCACGCTCAAGCCTCTGAAGGATTCCAACCACGACGGGCGGGCAGCGGCCGACGCGTAATGCGCGATTTAACCGCACGTTGCTTTCAACCTCTTCCTCAAGACTGGCGACGCGTGTATCGACTTCAGTTTTTTTCGAGGTGAACTTTTTATAAATTTCCTCGGTCACAGCATTTCGTGGCCCCAGCCTTGTTTGAGAGGCGGACGAGGTTGCGCGTACCAACACGTCGCCACCGGTATCGGTCCGCCAGAACATGGATCCTCGCACCTGAGCTTGCGCCCGGCGAGCTGATTCCAAGGCAGTAAAGACGGTTTCGGAGTCAATAAGCTGCCGCTGGACTCGGGTAGGCAGTTGGATGAAATTCATGAAGTCGCCTTCCGCACAAGAAATCTGCAAATTTGCATTTTATTGTGCGGAAGGCGCGGGTCAACCACATCCGACATGTTGCCTCTCTGGATTATTGACAATTATTTTGAAAAGGATAAATTATCTATTTTCAAATAATTCAGGATAATCAATGAAATACTTTGCCCGCCAGCAAATGGCCGCCGACATCGCCAATGCTTTGGCCGGCAAAAGCTTTACCTCGGATGCGCCAAATGGACTGTTTTTGGCCGCACCCAGGAGAACAGGGAAATCAACCTTCCTGCAGCGCGACCTCAAACCTGAACTTGAGACCCAGGGCGCCGTGGTGGTCTACGTGGACCTGTGGTCGGACAAAAGCCGGGATCCTGGCGATCTGATCTCATCGGCAATTGGGAACACCCTGAAAGAGCATCTGGGGCTCGTTTCCAAATTTGTCAACAAAAGCGGGCTTGCCAACATCAACATCGGTGGCGTCCTCAAGATCGACACCGACAAGATTGGCGAGATCGACGGAATGACGCTCGCTGAAGCCCTGGCCGCACTGAAATCAACCTCAGGCAAGCCGGTCGCATTGATCATTGACGAGGCCCAACAGGCGCTGACAAGCGACGCCGGCGAATCCGCGATGACTGCACTGAAGTCAGCACGAGACCAGATGAATTCAACGGGTATCAACCTGATGATCGTGATGTCGGGGTCTGACCGGGACAAGCTGATGCGCCTGGTCAACAGCAACAAGGCGCCGTTCTATGGGTCGAACATCACCAGCTTCCGGCCTCTCGACCAGGGGTTCGTAGACTTCGTGGCCGCCCAGGTCGAAGCCGACAATGAGAGCCTGAAGCCGGTGGACCGAGCCACGCTCATGAACGCGTTCAAGGCTTTCGGTTATCGGCCCCAGTTTTTCAACAACGCGATCGGAGCCGCCCTCAACCCGATGTCGAGAGCACCAGGCGTCAGCTTCGAAGGATCGGTTCTGAATGCCGCCACCGAACACGTTCTTGCCGAAGAGTCCCAGATGGAATCTGATTTCCTGGGGCTGTCACCCATCGAACAGGTGGTGATGTGGCGCCTGCTCGAGCAGGAGTCCAAATTCCGCGCTTATGACGCCGCGGCACTGGAGTTCTACCAGGACAAACTTGGCGCGAAAGTCACTCCCGCTCAAGCGCAGAACGCGCTCGACACGCTTAGGAGCCGTTCACCATCCCTGGTTTGGAAATCGCTGCGGTCCGAATACGCCACCGAGGATGCTTCGATGCATACCTGGTTCGAAAAACGGGTGAATGCGGGTACGTGGCCACCAGGTGGCGCCATCAAGCCGGCAAAGAGTCCAACCAGGCGCCGTAAACCACAGTAGGTCGTACAGATCTACCTATCCGGGATATCTCCCAAAGAAGCATCAACTCATTTATAATGATGACTATAAAGGTAAGACGCTATGGTCACGAACAGCAGCATGCTTTTGAATGGATTTTCGCCAAAGCAAAGAGAAAAAGCTCTGCTCACTCGCAGCGTGGCTGTGAAGGCTGCCAAATTGAAAAGCTTGGCCAATCCTGGTGTTTTGACTGAAAACTCCGTGCTCTACGGTGGTTTTACAGCTAAACAATGGGACAAAGCTCTGACAGGGAACATGGACGCGACCTTGGCTAAGCTAAAATCCCAAACCGAAAACGGCGTCAAACGCAATGAAGCCTCTCCAACCCAATCACGCGACCTTGCTAGTTCCGCCAAGATGTTTCGACGCGCAATGTGATCGATAACCTCAAGAATCAAACGCGGCCTTGACCGCGTTTTTTTATGCCCAAAATCATCACAGAAGAAATCCACGTAGTCATTTTTGCGGGGCCGAATGGATCCGGGAAAACCTCACTGATAGATGAGGTCAAATCAACCGGGCTACAGGTGCTCGACAAACACTATCCAGTCCCTGAAAATTTCATCAACCCCGACCAAGTCTCAAAAGACTTGAAAGGGGAATACGCAGATCAAAAAGCGCGCGACTGGGCCGCCTTTCACACCGCGGTGCGCATGAGAGATGATGCGATCAACAACAAGCTGCCTTTCGCTTTCGAAACAGTAATGTCACATCCGTCACGCATCAATGAGATGCTGAAACTCAGGGAGCAAGGTTATGTAGTCTTGTTCGCATTTGTGGCCACAAGCGATCCCGAGATCAATGTCGCGCGCGTCAAGTTTCGATTCGACACGGGATCCACTACAGGGCACTACGTGCCACCGGATACAGTTCGGGAGCGATACCACCGTACTCTTGCCTTGCTACCTAAAGCCGTTGAAATCGCTGACGCAATCTTCGTTTATGACAACTCAAAGGACTTCACCAAAGCATCGCTGCAGGCATCCATGGTTGGCGAGACGTTTAAAGTTGTGGCCAACCCAAAAGACTGGATACAACGCACTCTTATAGAGCCCATGCGGAAACGAGGCCGTGAGTTTGACGTTCTAAGCAGACTTATTGCAAGAAAGGGTTTCATTGCCAGCACTGCAGATGAACTAAGGGGCAATTACACCGGCAACGTGATTTTTCAGACGTCCAGCTACTTGTGCCAAATGGATCAGACAACAGGTCAAGTCGTCATTCATGACCGTCTAATGCTCGATCTAATGCAACCCGTTGAGCAGAGTGCGGCGCCGTTCTATTCGCGAGGCCAGATTTTGACTGTTAGCTACTCGCAAACTGAGGCCCCGTCAGTCGAAAGACACGCAGACATATCGCTTGCGCGCATCGAAACCAAGACGGCAACTCCTGCCGAATTCGTCCGCCCACCAAGCTTGGGCCTCGGCGTACTTGCCGGCAAGGCTCCCGAAATTGCAGGGCCCAGGGCTGATACGTTGGCTTCCGAATATCCAACGACAAATCCCCGAGCACCTGGCTACAGGCCGAAATAGACCGCCCGCCTGCCTCAACGCACGTTGACGGCCTTCATTTGCGCAAGCATGGATTGGCCGCCCAAAGCTTCCGCCTGTTTTTTGGTCGCCGCTCCGTTCGACTTCACCTTCAGGAGCTGACCCCTCACCGTCATAATTACCTCGCAGGCGAAAGTCCGTGCGTTGTCGGGCCCTGTCCAGGAAGCCTCAAAGGTGGGCATGGGCCAGTTGTGCTTCTGGCAGATCTCGAGGAGCGCGCCCTTCGGGTACCCACCATCACCAGTGGCGTGGGATCAGCAATCATGACCAGAAGTCGGAAGCCATCCCCAGTTTTCGAGATAGAGAAGGCGTCGTCAATGTCCCGGGTAGAGGGAGAGTCGATCGTTACGAAGTGCGTACCGTCAAATTTGCCACGCGCTTTCGCTTGATGGTCAACCGCTGCACTTTTGTCCAAACCGTCCACGCGCGCTCCTTCAGGAATATCAAGACTCAAAGATCATATTGCGGTAGCCAGGCGAAAAACGAAGATCAAGCTGGATGAAGATGCACGCGCTGGCGCGCCAAAACCTTCAATAGCCGCATCATCTTTCATCCTTCACCGTTACTTTTGAAGTCTGCAAAAATGGAGTGGAAGAGTCCAACTTGTAGCCCCCGGATTTGCAGTTCGCGCTTTTTCGTCGAGGCCGTCCGCCATCGGCTTGGCAACTGACCACGGTAGATCGGACGCCAGGTCAGTCTTTCGGTAGGGGCCCGTATCCGACCGGTAGACGGTATAGAGTGACCTGGCCTCGTGCTCGGCCCGCAGGCGGTCAAGGGTCAGATCAAGCTGGGAAGTGGACATCTGCAGCCCCGGCACTATGTGCCGGCAACGCCTGGCAAATTCAGGGTTTTCAGCACCGCATCTGTGATCTCAATATTCATTTCGTTAGGAAGCTCATAACTCTCGTACATCTCATTGAGACCGTCAAACAATTGATGGAGCACGACTCCAAGTGATTTAATGTCCGGCGACGCACCGACCATACCCTTGGAACGCTCGACAACCTGATGTTTGCACAGCAGCAAAACCAGTATCAGGAAAGTTTCGTGGCGGGTCTCGACGAAATGCATCCAGAAAGGCCAGCTTTCGGTCACTTTGCGCATGAATTGAACGCATTCGGGTATTTCGTAGACCTCGCGCTTGTCATGCTCGTATCCGTTGAATGAAAAGGAGATGGCGGACTTGAATTTGAGGACGTGATCTTTCGAGTCGGAAAGCATCATCAGCCGATCAATAGCGTCACCCGTGAGCCCGGATTCAACTTCTTTGCGACTGAAGTCAACCACGATGAAGTCAGCGTCGGCGACAACAGCATGGAAGGTGGCCGCGTTCGTAATCTTGATGTCAATGTGAGTGACCTTGGCCCCGTGAGGTGGCGTGAAGTGTTTACGTTTATTCATGTGGAGCTATTGTTTGGCACGACAACTTATTCTAAGTAGCGTTCAAGTTGATTTTGATAAAAGAGCTTCAACGAAAGGGAAGATCAATGCTTGTCCGGACGTTTGCCACTTCCGCCCATTTCAAGCGTCAGCCACTCAGGCGGGACTACCCGATGAAACCTCACCGATTGCCAGTAGATGCGCGCCCGCGCCCGTACGGCCTCGCGGTGATACCGCCAGCGGCCATTAATCATCTCGCGGGCGAGCTCACCGTCCTCGGCCCACCTCATGACCGTTGAGGTCGTAACTCCCGCCTCCTTTGCGGCCGGGCTCAGCTGCAGCCAGTCTTTTGACGGTCGGACCTTCGCCGGCGGGTTCGCCTTGTACTTTCGGAGCCGCTCAATCATCGGCGCCCTGAGATATTCGCGCTCCCGATCCCATTTCGCTGTTAGGACCGTGACGGTGCCCTCAAGCTTACGGTCGATCACCCACTGCAAGGACTCGCCGACCGCCTCGGCTGCCTCTTCCAGGGTGTAGCCCTCCTTCGACTCCAGGCGCTTTATGACGGCCTGAAGGGTCGACAATGAGATGCCCGCCGTTTGGCGCCAGTTCACACCTTCCAGCACTTCACGGAAGCGCTCGACGGACACACCGGCACGCTTGGCGGCCTCTTCCTCGGAAAAGCCGATGGTCTCGCGCAGATTCCGGCACATCTGCTTGGGAACGTAGCTGGTACCGCGCATTGCGCCCTGGGTTCCGATGTGTTTGGTCAGCCTCTTGGTGGCGATGAACTCCTCGATCTCCTCCATTGTGAACATGTAAAGCTTGCAGGCAGTCTCCAGGCTGACCCAGGATGTCTCGTTGTCTCCGAGTGGGCATTTTCGGGCCTGCCACTTACTCGCATCGGAACGGGTCACATAGTCGACCCCACCCTGTGGAGTTACCGGCAGCACCCCATTGGCGATGGCCTTCAGCACTTGAGCCTTCGTACGATGTATCGCACATGCTTTCGCCAACTGGGCCGGCGTAAAGCCAGGGTCCCAGGCTCGGGTCAGATGGCGCTTGGCGCCATGAGCAAGGGGAACATACCGATCTTCAAATTCCGCGCGGTCGGTCGGGGCGCCGGCGGCACCCCAGATGGTGACGCATGTTGGACAGGTTGCAGGGTGTTTCCGCTCCTCCCAAAGCTTGTAGGTGGCATTGAGATTTTCCTTGACCGCCTTGCCATGCCACGGCATTGGTCGGCCGGCGTGTCGGTCCTCCACAAGCTTCTTGGCCATCTCGCCGGATATCCACCAGGTGCCGAACTTGGTGGACGGCCCGCCGTTGGGATTGCAACGTATGGCCGTTGGGATATACCCTTTGTTGGCGAATTCCGGCAGCTTGTCGCTGGTGATTCCAAGCGCTTCCTTGATGGAGGTGAGTCGCACGTAACCAGGCGGCGCGAGAACGCGCTTGGACTTCCACTCCTCCCACGCAGCGTGTGGGATCACCCACAAGCGGCCGACACGGTTTGCCCTCAGATCGCCGTTATCGATCGCCTGGTGAACAATCGCCAGGGAGTTTATTTGCTCAGCCGCCGCATTGGTCGTAATGCCTCCGACGACATCGCTGCTTTGCAAGCCGATCCTGTTGATCATCACCTGCACCGCATTTTTATTCCGGGACGCGTCAGGATCTCCGGTGACCTCTTTCAAACGGGCCGTCAGAGTTTGGACGAGATCCTTGATCCCAAGCACACCGACCAGGCTGGCAAGCAGGGCTATTTCGGGGCCTATCCATTCATACTGCCCGCTTCTGCTCTGACGAGGGGTAGGCCACTCGTTTTCTTCTGGTACCCGGCCATGCCAGAGGCTGTACAGTTCTGCGAACTTTTTCGGCGTTTGCACCTTTGTGCATGCTTCGGTTCTACGGACGCGCTCCACATCATCGGGCGTAACGCCAAGCACGTGCGCCATTTCATACGCGCTGGCGCGCCATCCGTGCGCCAGGATGAATCGGGCCTGCTCATGGGCAACCAGGCCCGCGTCTCGCTTCATGCGCGGGCTTCTAATTCGTCCGCAAGAGCGTGGCCACCTGCGAGGACCTGCTGTGGAGAAAGTCCTGCAACTGCGCTGAGCAACTCGACCACCGTCGGGGTTAGAGCCTGGAGGCGCTCATCAGTCATGTCTCGCATTGCTCGGTCCCACTCGCTGAACGTCGCCGGCAAGGTACGTTTGATCGACGCGGCTTTTGGGGCAACTTTCGCCAACGCCTCCGCCATCGGCATTCTGACCTTCTCCACGCCCCGCCGACTCAAACAAAAGAACTCACCTGGGCCAAGCGCGTTGAGATCCGAGTAATCAATCCTCGAAGCCTTGAACTGCGGTGCCAACCCGGCCCACGCCGTGGGATCCTCTTGGCAGCCGACCAGGGTCAGATTCTTGTTCGAGAAAAGGGATCTGTGAAGCGTGCCGGTGTATCGGTGGGCCGTCACAAAGAGATCAAGGGACCGTTTGCGGCCGCGTTCAGCAAACTGATTGAGGGTGTCCGCAGAGTTGCCGATGCCGTCGCTGCGCCGCCGCGGAGACGTGAATAGCTGCCCCTCATCCACCATGACAAAAATGGGTTTGCGGTGTTCCTCGGCCGCGTCCAGGATTGTCTGGCCATATGGCACAAAATCCTCGGCATCCTTGGCATAGACCACCAGGATGGGAATTTTCCGGCTGGCCAGCTTTTTGGCAAGGTCAGCCGGACTTTTTACCGCGGCGCCGTACATGGACTCCAGCTCGCCTTCCGGATCAATCAGCACGCTGACCCAACCCTGCTTGGCCAGCTGCTCTGCAATGAGAAGGCCGGCATTCGTCTTGCCTTGACCCCGGGGACCCACCGCCACCGCAAGCAAACCGGTCGTGGCGTATTCAGCGAGCTCGATGGTTGGACCACCCAGCTCAAGAGTTGCGCCGATCATCTCGGTCCGGTTGATGACGTCGCGGCTCATGCTTTTTCCTTCTTGGCCTGCAAAACAATGTCCTTGAGTATCAGGACCTGCTTTGGATTGAGGGAATAGACCACAGCAAAGTCGTTGATGACCTGCTCTGTGACCTCTTTCAGCACACCGGAACGGGCGGCCTTGTTCAGTATTTTTCGTAGACTGGCCCAGGCATGCCCACCTGCCGGCGCGCGGCCCACTGCTGGGTTGGCGGCCGCGATGGCGAGAACCGCCTCATGCAGCTGCGCCTTGGTGTAAAGCGGCGCCCCATCCCCCATGTCCCCTACGAGTCGTTCGTTGAGGATCCCGAGCAGCTGCCCATCGGGCATGTAGCCATGCAGCTTGCTGATGAGGCTTTTGTCAGCTGACGTGAATCCCCGTCCAGCCTTTGCAGGGCGGTCCAACAGGTGCACGATCCTGCCCGGACTTCCGCCGATGGCCCGGAGGCGTTTTGTCGCACCAGGGTTCTCTTCGCAGGTTCCGCAGATGCGCTTTTCGAAGTCATCGCCTTCGATGGCGCTCAGGACATTGTCACAGTGGCGGCATTTCACAGAAGGAGCCAATACATCGGCCATCGCCGACATGCTTGAAGCGTGTATTGAAGGTTGCATAAATAAAGTGTATCAGATATCCTTTTTATATGATTGCTGTGAGACTTACTCTGCCTCAATCAAACAGAAGGTCGCTATGCCAGCCGATATGCACACCGTCAAAATCATTGCAATGAAAACTCACAGGGGCGCGCCCCGCGTCTGGTTTGAGGGCTCCACACCCGCCAAGTCCGGTTTCGAGCCTGGCATGAAATATTCGGTCAACAAGGATCCTGACAACAAGGGCGTTCTGATCGAGCTCTGCGACGATGGTAGACGCACCGTCTCGGGCAAGGAGTACGCAAACGGTCGCATGGTGCCGGTGCTCGACCTGAACTCCAAGGCCGACCTCGGAATGTTCGATGGTTGCCAATCGGTCCGTGCTGTCTTCCGTGAAGGTAGCGTCTACATCAGCCCCGTAGCCTCGGAAATGCGCCGCGTGAGGCGTCTGCAGCGTCTTCGTGACAAGCTTCTGGCTGGCCGCGCGATCTCTACGGCCGGCGTTTGCGCTGGTGGAGGGATTCTCGACCACGCGGTTCATAGCGGCCTTTCTGATGCTGGTGTGTCCTCATACCTGGCTATGCACAACGAAATTCGCGAGGACCTGTCAAACCATGTCATCGAAAACAATGACGTCTTCTGTGAAGACAGTATGCTTTTGCAGATGCCTCTGCAGGAACTCGCTTTCGACCCCGCGGTGATGAGCCGCATTGGTGAAATCGATGTAGTGTCTTTGGGGTTGCCTTGCAGCGGCGCCTCTGTTGCCGGCCGGGCCAAGCGTGCCCTGCGGGTCCCGGAGGAGCATCCAGATGTTGGACATCTTGTCGTTGCCGCGCTTGCGCTGATCGCCAAGCTGAACCCGGTAGCCTGCATCTTCGAAAACGTTCCTCTCTATGCTTCCAGCGTCAGCGCTGTGCTGATCCGTCAGCAGCTGCACGATTTCGGCTACGACACCCATGAAATCGAGGTCTTTGGTCCTGATTTCGGCGAACTCGAGGCCCGAAAACGCTGGTGCCTGGCTGCAGTTACCAAGGGGATTGATTTTGATTTCAAGACCCTGGTGCCGCAACCGTTCGCTGTTCGTCAGCTGTCCGAGGTGCTGGAAACCGGCGACGCCGTCGAGGGGCGTTGGAGCCAGATGACGGGGCTGAAGGCAAAACAGGTGCGTGATATCGAGGCCGGCAAAGGCTTCCTGATGCAGACCTACACCGGCGAGGAATCCCGGATCAACACCCTGACCAAGGGGATTGCCAAAAACCGGTCGACAGATCCCAAAATCGTTCACCCCGAGAATCCTGAACTTCTGCGCATGCCCACGGCTGTCGAGCACGCGCGCTGCAAAGGTGTTCCTGAGCATCTGATCGCAGGACTGTCCCAGACCACGGCCCACGAGCTCCTTGGCCAAGGCATCGTGTACAAGCCCTTCCGCCAGGTGGCAAAGCATCTGGGGGCTGCACTCAAGCGTTTTGCGATGGCTGGCGTCGGCGTCATCGGCGCCACTCGGATCGAGCCCCTCCGCGCTGCCGCCTAAGTCGACGGCCCTTACTACACAGACACTGGACCTCACATGCAAAACTTCCACGACCTTCTCCGCGCGACCATGACTCATGGTGTCGATCAGTTCAACACCCGCACCAACAAGCGCTGCAGGGCTCTGGTTGGCTATCAACTCCAGTACGACCTGGCGGCGGGCTTCCCCGCCGTGTCATCCAAAAAACTCGCCTTCAACCAGGTGAAAGGCGAGTTGTTGGGTTTCTTTCGCGGGCTCGACAATGCAGCTGACTTCCGGGCTCTCGGTTGCACCATCTGGGACCAGAACGCCAACGAAACGGCCGCTTGGCTGGCGAATCCCAACCGCAAGGGGCACGATGACCTGGGCCGGATCTACGGCAAGCAATGGACAGATTGGAAAGATCGCCGGGTCATCACCAGCCCTGTTGACTATGACAGGCTGATCGCCGCCGGCTACCGCTGCGTCATGCGGGATGTCGACGGAGTATCCATGTTGATGGAGCGAAGCATCAACCAGCTTGAAAACGCCTTGCGCACCATTCTCACGAACCCGTCTGACCGTCGAACCATTGTTTCCGGATGGAACCCCGCGGAGTTGGATCAAATGGCGCTGCCGCCTTGCCACATGGATTACCGCTTCGTGGCCATGGAAGACACCAAAGCCCTCCATGTCGTGATGACCATTCGTTCATGGGATTTGTTCCTTGGGGCGCCTTTTAATATCGCATCCACTGCATTGTTCTTGGAGATCATGGCTCGCCTCGCTGGCTACACTCCCGCCACTGTCACGATACAAGCCACAAATGCGCACATCTACTACGAAGATCATTACGATCAGGTGAACGAGCAACTGAGCCGCGATCACTTCCCCGCCCCGAAACTCGTGCTCTCTGAAAACATTCGCCCAATCGCAGATCTCAGCGAAATCGCAGGTGTATTCACGAGAGTTGAGCCGGCAGACATTTCGCTTGAGGGCTACCAATCTCACGCAGCTATCAAGGCGCCGATGACGGCCTGATCTCAAGGATTGAGGATGGAACTCGAAAAAGCAATCAACCAATTGGCTGGAGTGAACGCCGGTCAACCAGGGCGCGGCTGGAAACTGTTCGTCAAGGTTTTTAACCCTGGCACAGCAGGCGGTACGCCCTGCGTCGAAGTGACGCAATTGATTACGGGCTTTGACTGGGATAACTGGAAAATCCTGATCGATACGGATGCGCCGCTGACCAAACTAACACCTGAAGACGTAGCCGCGATCCACAAGAGCGCCAAGGATGGCCAAAGTTGGCATGCTTTTCAGTCCTATAAGAAACAGGCTGATCGGATCATGCTCTTGGAAGCTGAGATTCTCACACTGAAATCAGCACAAGGAAGCAACCTATGAAAACGGCAAGACCAGCTACACCGGTTCAGGCGCATGATCCTGAGTCAACGTTTGCAACGTGCGACATCTTCATCGCAGAGGTCAAGCGACTTCTGTTGCAGAAATACCTTCGCCTGGAATGGGTGGATGAACTTATTGATGGCGATCGTCCTTATCTAGAACGAGCGTATGCAAGCAAAACACTGCCGGTGTATGCAGCATTCGAGGTTTACATCACAGAAGATGAGTCTGCGCGTGAACCTGTAGCGGCAGATCGTCGGTTAAAGGTTGATGTAACCGACCAGGCAAAAACGCTACTCCAGCAGCTTGTCAAAATCGGACTATGGGGAGAGACGGTTGAAGATGTAGCAAAGACACTGATCGAACAACAGTTGGCATCGAAACTAGAAGCTGGGTTGTTCGGCTGTTCGAAAAGTAAATAGAGTAAATCAACATTGATATGAAACTCCCTTTGAATAAATCTGAGATCTCTAAGTCATTCGCAATGAGTAAAGTCCAATGACTGCCTCATACGTTTTCAACGATGGAGGCCGCTCGGCTGCGGGTTTCAAAGGCTCCGCCGGCGACTGTGTCGCGCGATCAATCGCCATTGCCGGTGGCCTCCCTTATGCGGACGTCTACAAACGCCTGGCGGATGAGACCGGTGCGCAGCGGGTTACCAAGGGCCGAAAAGCCAAAGGTGCCACCGCTCGCCGCGGTATCAACACCAAGCGCAAGTGGTTCAAGGATTACATGGCTTCCATCGGCGCAGTCTGGACGCCCACCATGGAGATTGGCGTCGGCTGCAAGGTGCACCTGAACGCCAAGGAGCTGCCGGCTGGGCGCCTGGTGGTTTCTGTCAGCAAGCACTACACAGCGGTAATTGACGGCGTAATTCATGACGCGTTCGATCCGCGCGACCGTGGTGAAACCATTTACCCGAATGGTTACCCAAAAGACCAGATACCAAAAGGTGCCCGCCCGTTGTCGAGCGGCGGCGGCTGGGTGTACGCGCCGGAGCGATGTGTTTACGGATACTGGCAGTTCCCAGATCGGGTTCCCGCTTAATCCGAACGGGACGGCAGGCGGTAAGCCGCAGGCGCCTGGTTATGGCAACATACCCACAAATCTCGCTCACGCGCTTCTTGTTGTTGCAGCCGGATTCTTAGCTGTTGTTTTGGAGGCTACCCTTATTCCAAAAGAGGCAAATGAATAGGGGTGGCCATGCGGAATTTGACCCGAAGTAGGTTGGCCAAGGTTGCATTGGCCTGTGTCGGTCTTGTAGCCATTGCCCTTGGAAGCGTCCGGTGCGGACAGATCGCCGGCAAGGAGAGGGGTATAGCAACTCTTGCGCGAATCCAGCTTGTATGGCCAGACGTCCTCATATTTCCCCATGACGAAAGACTATTTCTGGCGGAGCTGGCCTTGGAGTGTCGCGTGACTGCAGAGCCTGCCGCTGCGGCAATAGTTCTTTCATGCCTCTATCGGGCGGCGGAAGCGAGGGAGACGGAGGGCGGCGAGAAAACTGCACGCTCAGACTTGCGAAAATTGGTTCGTAAGGAAGCGCCAGCCAGGTAGCCCTCCTCGCGCCGCCCTTGTGCGGCGCTGCATGTTGATGGGTATGGACGTTTCCGCTTTGCGGGCTTTGCATACCACTCGCCGCCTTGATTATTTCTTCAAATCAGATACCCTTTCTGCTTCTGGGATGCTTGACGTCTCGACGACGGCGCTTGCGCTGCGCGCTGCGAATCCACTTTGTTGATAGGTAAACATGAACTTCTCACTTGAAATCAAAGCGACCACTGGAAATGGTTTTTCTGAAACGCATGGTGAGGTGGCCACCGAAGTCGCGCGAATCCTGCGCGAAGCGGCTGACAAGCTTGAGCGCGGAGTTACCGATTTCTCTCTTTACAGCGAAGTCGGCACCAAGGTTGGCTCCGCTGAGCTACGCCAGGCGTCCAAACCAGCAAGGAAGCCAGGTCGCTGACATGGACACCAAAAATCAAATTTCTGTTGATGCCGATGCTTTGCGCCAGGTTCTGTCGGCATTAAATGGTCCTGGTCACCACATACGGGAGCTGCAGGTGATACGGGGCTTACCCTCCTTGGGTGGTGTCTCGCATGATCCGATTGGCACCCTCGTCAAGCAATTCAACGAATTCGCAAATGCGCCGCCAGCGACAGCTGCTGGCGCGGCACCAAAAGATGCTGGTAACGGGCCTTTTGGCGATCTTCTCTCGAACCTGGCGACGCCGCCAATGCCGCGCGTAGTGCCTCCTCGTGCTGATGAGTCAGATACGCATGGTTCGGCGGCGTTGGATGCGATGCGCCTGGCCAAAGATTCCCTCAGTGAAATTCTGTCTTCGACAGGCGATGTGCTGATAAAGCATCGCGACCACGCCAAGGATGGCGATTTACACTCTGACGATGCTTATGACCGGGCCAGTGCAGCTATTTCGGCTCTGGATGCCTGCGTATGGGCAGGACAGAAAACGGTTGTTGATCGAGCCGAGCCAGGCGCCGCGGCCGTTCGGAAGCCTCGGCTTCGCTGATTTTTATTTTCTACTTGGTACCACCGTGCAAACCATGAAAAAATTTACCGTAGTCATTCTCTATCCCGATCACAGCACGGAAAACTTTGGCGAAACTTTCATGACAACTGTCGAGTCCGACGCTGTGTTTGATGCCCAGCGCCGTGCGCAGTGGGAGTGTGCTAAAGGATGCTATGAGGAGGAGGAATTCACCTTCGAAGAAGCTTTAGAGCAGGGGCTCGTCGACCTCGACGATTTCGCTATCGTGGCGGTCATTGAGGGTGAGCACCAGGACGTCAAAAATCTCGACAAGCAGCCTGCTCAGCCGGCGCCCGTAGAGCACAAGAAAATAGAATCCAAGAAATTCAGGCCGTAGCCTTTGGCCCCGAAAATGCCCCATATCTACCAGTTCAACCCTCCTTATAAGGACACCCCGTGAACCTTGTCAACGCAACCTATGTCGAGATGGCTCCTGAGTTCGGGCAGGGCATCAGGCGCAGCCGCGATCCAGTCTCCGAAGCAGCCGACTGGTTGTGGGCGACGCACCTAAATCAGCGCAAACATGCTTATGTGTTGGTCCAGGCCTGTCAGGTCCAGGCGCTTGAGCCAGTAGGCGTCGCGCGCATCGACAAGATGCTGAAAGAAGAAAGCGAGACTGGGTTCATGTCCGGCAACGCCAGCACCAACCTTCAATCGTCTTTCATTCTGCCGGCCTGGAGCTGCACTGAGGTCAACGGTTTCACAGAGTTTGATGGGGTCAAGATAGGGCCGGGTGATCTGCTCAAAAATCGGCTATGGGCCATCCAGAGGTCCGAGTGGAATGAGCGCCAGGACAAACAGGCGCTCCAGGATATCGAGGGTATTCTTATGCCCCGCTCCGGGCTCGTGCCGGGCAATGAATCCACGACAGTGATACGAGTGCTCCACATGCGAGATAAAGCTACTCGCCATGAGCACAGGGTGCCGGTTATCACGCATGGATGGATGCTGGTAGGCGACCGCGGCCAGATCCATTACCGCAAGCAACTCAATTCCTCATCCGTCAGCACCAAACTGATGGACAGGGCGGCCATGGCGCTCTCGTGCGAGCGCTACAACAGCCAGGACCTATTGAAAATCCAGGAAGGTAAGTTTGTCCACGTCGACCAATCCGTCCTAGATTATTTGACAAATCAGGGAAATGACATCAGCGGAATCGATCTTTCACATCGCGAGATTGTTACCAAGGACGCTTCCGAAACTTCCTCTGAGTCTGGCCCGAACCCCCGCACACCACCCCGGCGCTCGGTCCGCCGCTAATGGATGACTGTATTACACCATCCACGTGATCGGGCTGCGCTGTTTGCTCGCCCTCACTGATGTCGGCCGAAGGAAACCAATTTATGAACACTGATTCCAAATCCGTAGCTGTTATGCGCGACTTGTCTCCTGTTGTATTTCGTGGCGAGAGTGACGGTTCACTGAAGGCCGAGGGTGGCCTCCTCTATCCTTACTTTTTTACTGAGCGTTATGACCAAGCCAGGCTTTATGCCGGGCCTACCGAGCCCCTGGCGTGTGTGATTCAGGGTTCGAGTTTCCTTGATATGACAGCGCCGGACTGGCAGAACCCGTTGATCCAGAAGCTGATCACCGATTTCGCGGCCGAATTTGATGACTGGACCTGCCGGTATTCAGGCGAGCAGCGCGACGCCATGAGCTACATCGAATCGGGCGATTTGTATGACTATGAGGGTACCGGCGAGGCAACGCGCTGGAATACTTTCATCCGATTCGCCTTGGACGAATTCGATGCCGTTCGTCTGCTTGACTGCACAGATGGCACCCACAACCAGCCCGTCCCCATCTGGGTGACCAGAAACCGGGACAGCATTCGGATGGCTGGCCTGGGCGAGAAGTTGACCCCCATGCTTGAGCAGCGCGCCTGGCCAGAGGTCCGCAACTGGCTTGAACGCGAGGAGCCGGACTTGTTGGAGCGGATTAAGCGCCTGAGCTTTATCGATCCCGGCGACGAGCTCAAACATATGACGCGATATTTGCCACCCGTCAATCAACTGGCGGCGGCGTACCAGGGTGGTCCGGTGACCGTGTGGCGGGCAGGCCCCGCCGGCGGCGAGATCCGCCCAGGCGACTTGGTTGACCTGGATAGGGACTATGCCGCACAGCATGCGGCCGCCAATGGTGTGGAGCTGCATGCACTTGAGCTTGTTCAACCCTCAGACGTGAGATGGCCCGGCACGGATGAAAACGAGTTCATCTATCTGCCTGCGGCCTGGCGTATCCAAGCCGAAAGCTGTGAGGACTACCTGCGCCGTCTAGGCCCCGAGCGTCTGAGGATGCTTTGCGACGGAGAGAAGTCGGCGGCCGCGCGTATGAAGCCGGCGCTCGACAGACTTCAGCATCACATTCTCTCCACCTTCGATTCCGCTGCGCTTGGGGAATACCATGGCTTTGACCACTGGCAGCGCGTGGGCCTGCATGGCTGCGCGGTGGCGCGCTCGCTGGGCATAGACCCATTGATCCCCCACATCTTTGCATTGGTCCATGATTCGCAGCGATGGGATGAAGGGGTGGACCCGAATCACGGGCGCCGCGCGGCCGATTTCATTGCGAGCACCAGGGAAGACCTGTTCGGGTTTCTGTCGGATGACCAGGTCAGGTTGCTGGCCAAGGCCTGCGAGGTGCACAGCGACGGCACCGTGGAGCGGGAGCTTGTCTTGCAGGCTTGCCTGGATGCAGATCGCCTGGACCTCTGGCGTGTTGGCATCGAGCCGAGCCCCGGGCTACTCGCTACAGCACTTGCGAAATCCCCCCAAACAATCGATTTTTCCCACCAGCTCTGGAGCGGGTGGGATCACTTGAGACCGTCTCCGTCGGTACATCCGCCCAAGCCAAGGAGAAGGCTGGCGCCTAGGTAAAGTGGGAGCGAATCCTTGCTGCATGAATGTAGCCAGCACCATTGCCGGCCGCCAGGTGCCAGCCATCCAGTTGATCTGGAGCGACGAGAACGGATGTTTTCCATGGGATCCAGGCTTCAACGCCGTTCTCCTGCCTATGCCGCCACCGCTGCACCTTCCCCCACCTCGAAGGATGAGCGCCAAGCTCCGCGCCGACCACCGACCAGGCATTGACTGGCGCCGTGCCACCTCGGCACGCAAATCTCATGCAAACAGCTGGGCCGATCCGTCTCCCAAACAGGCGAACTGGCGTTTGTTCTTCAGAATCCGGCAATTTCGAGAGTCAACGGGGTTTGACTTCCGGTTTTGATGGTCAACGCCGCTTGGATTCTCAGAAATCATCAAATCTGAGAGACAAGACGCCAAGCTGGAAGGATGAATCTGCCGAGCCGGCAGTTCGACTCGAAAATCTAGCTGGCTGGCGCACCACTGCGACGCCTCCATCCATTGCTTCGAGTTGCGGACATCTGCCGCATCGGCCACGCGTCCTTGACAACTTTAATTGTATCCATATACTATTAAAATGATTGCTCAACAGCCCCAGGCTCAAGCTCCAAAACTGAAAAGTCTTCGCATCCGTTTCTGGCGGGTCTGGGCAGCCCTCTGTCTTCGCTGGGCCCGGCAGCATCAGGATAAGGCGTGGGCTGACGCGCGCTTTATGCACGATGACACGTGCAAGTATCACATCGATACCAAGTATCTCTGGTACGCCCGCTATGACCGCGCCATGTCTGCCTTGAAGGGGTTGAGGGCATGAGTGGCGCCATTTCCGTCGGTGATGCCGGCGAATTCAAGCGCGTTGCCCGCGAAGACGATGGGCCGGCCGTCGGTCAGTGGTATTGGGTTACGCCTGATCAGGAGGTCGATCCCGAAGAAGCTGAATACTGTGACGAGGAGCGTGCGCGATTAGCTGAAAACCGCAAGTCATGGCTGGGGTGCGCGATGAAGGTCGGGAGCAACTTCGTTGAGCTGGATTCGCCCCATGCGCGACGGGGTTGCAGAAGCGTACGAGTCCACCTTGAGAATTTCTGGACCGAATTGCGCCATGAGCCCAATGCCGACGAGATCATTCGCCAGAATATTGGCGACACGCAACAAAAGACCGTCGCCCTGATGCAGGAAGTCCAGGAGCTGACGATGCGTTTGGGCATGTCGCCTATATCAGCTCAACAGTCGGATGCGCAGGCCTCCAGCGGGGCTTTGATGGTGCTTTCTGGCACGCATGACGTGAAAGCCTACGGGAACGACCTGGTGCTGGCCAAAAACGAGCAGCTGCCGGCGCTCTTCAAATCCATCGAGGAGGCAAACGACGAGCTTGCGACCTTCAGCGTCAGCCTCTACGCGGGGCTCACCGAGGATGTGGTGCAGTGCTGCGAGGGAGACCCCGCCAACCCGAACGACAAGCTCCACGTCATGCAGCGCATGGCCTTCATGGACGAAGAGTGCCTGGCAAATTACCGCCGCGGCGGGATGACGTTCAAAGATATCGAGGCGTTCGACAAATTCATGTGTGATCCCGTCAACCAGGACCGTATATTGCCTTTTCCTCGCACCCTGGTGGCGATGCGGGTGCGGCGCAACAAGATGAAACGCGACAACTTCGGCAGCATCGCCATGGCGCTCATCAACTTCAGGCTCGAGGAGCAGGACAAGCTCACCTATCTCTACATCCGAAACGGGGGCCAGGTCTGGCGCCTGTCGTGCGACCTGGACTTCGGCGAGCTCATTTTTCCAGACAAGTCCGTGTACGACCCCACCGAGCCGAAAATGGTGAAGATGCGCGGTGATGACGTCGAAAGTTTCATGGCGACCAGCGAATACGAGGTGCTCAAGGCAGAGCACGCGGTTGGAATGGCGAAGTACAACGCGTGGGAGGCAAAACACCCCAACAAGTCCTTCATGGACAATCCCCATCGCAAATTCGGCTGGCACTCGGAATTCCAGCCTGATCAATGGGCGCCGGTGGACCACACAAACGTCTACTTTGACGAAGTGATGACGGAGATCGGCCGCAAGATCAAGGAATACAACCGGGTCGCCTTGATCATCCAGGGGCTGTTTGACCGCTCCCTGGTGCTCCACCCTCACCCACCGGTGCAAACATGGTCCCAGGGCGGCTTTGACAAGGCTGTGAAGCTGGTGTTCGACGGCTCCGATACCATCCCGTTCGGCTATGCACCGGATTTCGAGGCCTATCGGGCGCGCTGCAACGCAACCATGGATGTCGGGTGCACGACTGTTGGTCAGGACGATTTCTGGCAGCGCAAGGAAGCCATCAAGGAAGGCAAGCGCCGCGACAACGACTACCGCGACAAATCACACTACCGTCCTGAGCATTTCGTCCCATACGGCAACCCTGGACCGGGGTACATCGCCCAGGTAACCAAGTTCTCCAAGGCCCGCGGCGCCACATTCACCTGGCTGCGGGAAAAGCGCGGCGGTTGGGGCAACGAGACAATCGAATGCTCCATCATCGTTCCAACGGAGAAGCTCTTCAACATCGACGCCTACAAGCTGGGAGACTACAAGCAGTTCTTCGCCGACTCGCGCACCCGGCAAAACTACCTCCAGTGGGCGCCGCTGTTGCTGGCCGCAGAGGAGCACGTTTATGCGGCCCAGAAAAGGAAGCGCTGATTTTTGCGAGCGGCCCAGCCGCGGGGTCTACCCCAAAAGCAAATGCCGAGAAGGCTCTGCCAGCTGGAACAAGATGTGGGCGGAAGACGGGTATGTGCCTATGCAGCCTCTGCCGCACCTTCCCCACCCTCTACAAAAGAGCGCCAGGCTCCGCGCCGGTCACCAACCATGCCTTGAGGAGCGGATGACCGCTGCGGCACTTGATTCTTTAACTGTATCCATATACGTTTAAATCATGGACGTAACCCTGCTGGTTTACGTAGACGTGACGGGTGAAGCAATTGAAGGGTGCGAAATGAATGTCAAAACACAGATGGGTGCCGAGGCTGAGCAAAAAGCGCTTGCCGCGTCGTTCACCGGTGGCAGCAGGGATGTGAAAGAAGTTGCGAAAAATATTCCAAATAATATTCCGAGCGACGATCTTGGCGCATTTGACAGCCCCGTTCGCGGCAAGGATGCTGCAACTCGGTGGCCCAAAGCGACCCGCGTCGGACGGCGGGAGGACATGAGTCCAGATGGCACGCTGATCGTCGGACTGGACAATGACAACGATGTGTACATCGAAGTGTCAGGCAACCGACACGGCGAATGGCAAAGCGCCGCCGTCGAGTTTTGCAATGGTGGCGGTGGCGGCGGAAGATCAAGTCGCACCCGGGCCGCTCTCATTGCTTTAATGGTCGCCATCGAAGCTGATAACGAGGAATACCCTCACAAGGCTTTTCCAGGCGCCGCACAGTCCTCCAAGGGCGCGTCCCAAGGGGTCCAAGGATGAAAAGCAGGCGACTGCTGATGTCCGCGGCTCTCAACATGGCTGCATTGAGCGCTATTGCGATTGCGCCAGCAGAGGTGCGGGCAGCAAATGAGCTTCACCGCGACCCCTTTGAGCCAAATACCCGCTTTCGTAGCGGCGGCGGAAGTCCAGCCAGCCGCCTCCTCGAGCGTCAACGCAAGAAAAACCTGAAAGCAAAACGATGAATACCTCAAAACAGGCGGTTGATGCCGCTAATCGCAACTTCCCGACCGTCACTCTTGAATCCCTTGAGGTCACCGAGATTGATACCAATCAACCGGACGGCACTTTTGCGCTTGTCCCGCTTTCATATCTTGCTGGGCCTTTTTGGGCGGCGACACCTGTTGGTGAAGCGGATAAATTGCTCGAACGAATCCGCGTGAATGCTGAAGGCGCAATGGCGCTTTCGACATTGCCGCAGCACGCATTCAACTCAGTTGAGAGCATTGCAACAGACGTTCTGACCCTGCAGGCACTTGCAGCCACCCGGTAGCCGCATCTGGCGTGGGGTCTGTCACCAAGGCCGCGGGGACTCAGGCGCCTACCTTGGATGCTGGAAATGCTGCGCGCATGCGCGCTGCCGGCATGTATGGCCTGCTTTCGGAAATTTTGGGGAGTGGCGCTCTACATCAGCGGTATGGAACCGATTCTGACCTGATCGACCGCGTGAAAATGGCTTGCCAGGACCAGGAGCGAGCTATGGCCGCGGCATCAAACGCTCCTCTGGCAGTTGTCCAGGTTGGCGGGGTTGATCTTTCCGATTCTCAAATCGATGCGCTCGACACTTTTGCATTGCACGCTATGGCGCCACAGGGTAAGCAGTCTGTTCGCGACTTTGCGCGCGCTGTCCTCGCCTCCGCAGGCCCGGCTTCAACAACAACCCTGAATGAAGCCCGTCTGCCCGGCGCTGATCACACGCGGGCGCCGGAGGTTGAAGCGCATGAAAAGTGGTGGCAACCTGGCCAAGTGGGTCCGGTGCTACGGTTCAACGGGGACTTGTTCAGCGCGTCCGCCATCGCCACATGGGCAAACGGTTTCCCTGAAGTCACGGAGGGTGAGCCCAACGCCTCCTACATCACCACAGACGGCGAAGACACGGCCAAAGACCTTTTGCTTGCTATAGATGACGAAGATACGCGGGTCCAGGTCGGCGACTTTGTGATCCGGATGGGCGGCACCTTCAGGATCCTGCGTCTTGCTCAGGCATCTGATGCTGACGGTACAGCGAATTCGAGGCCGTCGCTGGCTTCTAATTGGGTATGGAGACACGTTAAATCCGGCGGTGAGTATGAACTGATCGGAAACGCAAAGGTCCAGACCGATGTGCGTCTTGGTGATCTGGACGAGGTTTACGTCTACCAAGGGAAAGATGGCAATTTGTGGGTACGGCCGGTCAGCGAATTCAACGATTGATTCAAGCGCACCCGGCCCATTCTTGTTCCTACTCTTACTGTGTCATAAATTTAATTTTCGACTTACCCACTTGCAATGAGGGCAGTGCCCCAGAGCGCTTGCGAGTGCGACGCTCAAGTGCAGGCGCAGCGTCGTGATCGAGTCCGCTACGTGACGCTG
>Ga0308009_10000131_pt1 | contig 66291 bp, 61 predicted proteins | sample Neamet127_FD_203134 | JGI IMG/M metagenome (GOLD analysis project Ga0308009, IMG submission 203134) | Marine microbial communities from water near the shore, Antarctic Ocean - #127 | ecosystem: Environmental > Aquatic > Marine > Unclassified | place: Southern Ocean | collected 2014-07-24 | reverse complement strand
GTACGATCCTCAGGGAGAAAAAGCCTTTGTAGGCGGCCAGGACTTCCCTGTTGAACTCAGCCAAATGCGGCGGATAAGCCATCGCGGCCTGTTGCGCGAACAAGCCCTTACCCCAACGGGTAACCACTGAGCCCTTTTTTGGATTGCCTTCGGCTTCTATTTTTGATTTCTCGTCTTTTGACATCTCGACTCCAGGGGTGCCGGCAACATGCTCAGCTATGCCGCATATAGGGTATCACATAAGCGATTTTGAAACCCGCTGAAGATCAGCTGGCCCGGGGTCGCATTGCTCCCAATATCGAGGCTCCGCGGGAGCCGCCGCCGGTCTTTGTGACCCCGTCAAAGTCGGGCTCGCCTTTGTAATCGTTGTAGGCCGCCTTGCAGTTGCCGTCAGCGTCCCGCCAGTGCGTGCACCCCCAAAAGTGGCCGGACTTGTCTCTGCGTTCCTTCAAAAGGAGGAACCCGGGTTCGCACTTCTGGCATTTGACCCGCTTCCCTTCGTAAACGTCCAGCTCGCCCGTTGCTGACTTGGCGCCAGAGCCTTGCTTTTCATGGGGTGCATCCTTGACGGAATTGAACATCTTCCCGCAGGCCTGGTTCTGGCATTTGAAGAACTTGCCGAACTTACCGTTGATCTGATGCAGTCCAGATCCACAGCCCTTCAGGCCAAGGTCTCCAAAGCACTTAAAGGCATTCGAGGGAGCAAGTCGAGGGGCGTCAGGGAACTGACCGGGGCTGAAAAACCCAGATGAGCTCTGCACCAGCCCGCTGACCCACTTGATCTGCCTGGCGATGAAGTCGGTGTATTTGGCGTCTCGCGCGAGCACTGAATCTCCGAACTGCTGCCACACAGCCGTCATATCAGGCGTTGTCATCGTGTTGGGGAGCAAGGAGATCACCCTGATTCCGTTTTCGGTCGGAGCAAGCTCTTTGCCGACCGCCTTGACCAGGTCACGCTTGCCGTCCAGAAGGGTGTCGATGATTTTGGCCCGTGTTGCCTCGGTGCCGATGCCCGCGCCTTCGCGCAGGCGCTTCCTGATCTCTGGGTCGGTCACGTACTCATGAATGTTCTTCATGGCGGTGATCAGCGTGCCTTCGGTGTATCGCTTTTTCGGCTTTGTGGCTTTGGAATCCATTGCAGCAGCGGCGATCTGGACCATTTGATCCTTCACCAGCTGAGGCAGAACACGAACCGGGTCGGCGCCATCTTCTATCGGTTCGTCGGCCGCGGCGAAGGCCTTGCGCCAGCCATCGTCCGTGTAGCGACGACCTTTGGCGGTAAAGGCTTCCCGCTGCACACCATTCTCAACCCCGAGGATCAATTCAGTGGCCAGAAACTTCGCCTGAGGCCAAAACTGCAGCAGATATCGCTTGATGATCTCCACGTAAACCTTCAACTCGATCTCGCTCAAGCGGGAAACCTCCGACGGGTTGTCGAGTTGAACGGGAATGATGCCGTGGTGAGCCGTCACCTTGGCGTTGTTCCATGCCCGACTTTTCAGCGACGGCCTGCAGCCGGTCATGGCGCGGATCACGGCCGTCGGCAGATCATCCTTGCCCAGCGATGAAATGATACGGCTAGCGTCCCCGTGCTGCTCCTCTGGTAGGTATTCGGTGTCCACCCTTGGGTAGCTGGTCAATTTCTTGTCGTAGAGCGATTGGGCCACCTCCAGGGTCTGGCTTGCGCCCAGCCCGTAAAGTTTTGAGCAATGCGCCTGGAGCCCCGATTGAGAAAACGTGAGCGGAGCTGACTCCGTGCCGGGTTTTGTCTCGGCCCGTAGGACTTTCGCCTTTCCACAGGACTTCGCCAATCCAACAATGGCCTTGGCCAAAGCCTCATTGGTCAACAGGCCTTCCGGATTTACCCGTGGGTCAACGCAGGTACCCTTTTCGTCGACTTCAGCCATCCAGTCGGCGCGAAAGGAAGGATCCGTGGCCAGCGTGATGTGAGGGATGAAATAGTCGACGGACTTGAAGTCCCTGATCTCGAGTTCGCGCCGAACGATGAGCCCCAGGGTAGGAGTCTGCACCCGACCGACATATACGGGTGAGGTGGCACCAGCTACCCGAGCATGAAGGGTGCACGCTCTTGTCATGTTGATGCCGTACAGCCAATCAGAATGGGACCGGCAGAGCGCCTGCTCGTAGTAGCCAAGGAATTCCGAATTGGGGCGGAGCTTATCCAAGCATTTTTGTAGCGTTGAATCGTCCAGGGCATTCGCCCAGAGGCGTAGCACCGGCTTCTTGTTGCCGATGTACAGAAGCACTTCGTCCTGGATGAGTTGACCTTCTGCGTCGGGATCCCCGAAACCGACGATTTCCCGGCAATCAGACACCAATTTCTTAATCGAGGCAATATGCGCTGCAGCTTCACCCCTGTTTCCATCCCGCCCCTTGCGTGGCACGACCTCAAACCGAGCTGGGATGATAGGGAGGTCGTCAATCCGCCACTTCGCAAACCGCGGGTCGTAGGAGTCTGCGTCGACCAACTCAAGCAAATGGCCGCGCATCCACGTCACTACATCCTGGCCGACGGTGACAAAGGTGCGTGAGGCGCCGACCTTCAGGCCGGCGGACTTTGCGAGGAATTCTGCGAGGGTTTTGGCTGCCGAAGGCTTTTCAGCGATGAAAAGGCGATTGAAACTGGGCATTTGTTCTTTGGCTATGAATGGTGCGTCTGCGGCTTAGTGTGCTGAGTGCGCCGGCCGGAACCCTTCGGCGCCCGGGCCGGTGGCTGCAGGCGCATCGGATCGAAGCCTCAAGACGCGATAAAAGTCAGACCGCTCATCCAACGTCAGCTCGTCAAGAACGCCAAGCGCTCTGGCCACGGATTTCGATAGGGCAGGGCGGTCAGAAGACAACGCCTCCGACATGACTTCGTCAAAACCATTTTCCAGCGAATGCTTGGCTTCGACCGTAGGCATGGACGTTAGGACCGCAATCACATCTTCCAAAGTGTCTGGGGTCAAAAACTTGATAGCCTGAATCAACAGGCGCATGCTGACCAAGGCAATTCGCCTCGGGTCAACGTCGTGTTCCACGATGTACGCACGGGCCACTTGCATGTACTGATAGGCGGCACGGGGCTCGATTCCTTCTTCAAGGAGGAAGCGTCGAAAGCTTTTAGCCCCGGTGCGCCCTTTCCACCCTTCGTTGTCCAAAAGGATGTGCAGGCTCATACCCATACTGATGCGGCCTACCCCGATAAGGAGACGATCCTTCTGAAGCTGACGGTAAGCGTCTTCACAAGCCTGGGAACGATCAATTGAAGCCTGCACTCTGGAGAGTTCGGCGTCATAGATAAATTCCCTTGACGCCATCACATTCGTCAGTGGGTGATCGCCGTCCATGGGATCAGGCGATCGCTGCAGCTTCTTGAGATTGCTCGCCGGGTTCTTGATGGGACTCGAAGAATGCGGCCGTATTTTGGACGTCAGCGTCCTTGACCTCGCGGACGGCCTGGCGCGTGTCGGGGTCAGCCGCAATCGGCAGAGCGGAGGAACTGGAAGAAGAAGACGCCACCATGCGATCAAAAACCGAGAACAGGTCTCGCTCTTCAATCCGGAACCGGTCCTTAATTCCCGTGAACACGGGAAGGGCCTCATCGACAAAGGTTGAATAGCCGTCCAGGATGCGGCTGGGGGAGCCGTAAGATAAAGTGAGCTTGTCCAGGGCGCCAAGAGCGACCAGCCCATCTCGCTCGTGCTGCTCAGCAAGCATGCGGTGACGGGGGTCGGAACCGAGAATTTTGTGCATCATCCCGGACTGAAGCGTCTGGTTGGTGGCAAGCAAGGATTTCAAGGTGATCATCGAAATAGAGATTTCGAGTGCCCTCGCTGCACGCTCATCAATTTGCCCCGTCGCCAGGGCGTGAGCACTGGTTGAAATGGAGTCCATCAATCGCACGAGGTGCTCGTGCTGCGCACGAAACAAATGGGCTGAATTTGGAGCGGCGGCAAAGCGGGAAAGGGACACGGAACCGAAGGCATCGGAGGAAGCGTTATTGATTTGCATGATCTGTGTTCAGGTGGTGTAAGGAGTATACAGAATGCTTTTCAAACTGACAACAAGTAAGGTCAAGGGCCTCGCCGTGCAGCAGCTTGGCGGCTTTTCAGCGCATTGATTCGTGAATGCGTCTGGGCAGATGGCTGCATAGACTGGGAAATGAGTTCATCCTGAGCATCCGCGGCAGCTCCTGGCGCATCCTTCAGTTGCCGGCCTTCTGTGTCGACGCACACGCCTTTGAAGTGCGGCCCACCCATGAAGGAGTGGTTTTTTGCCTTTGACCGCTCGCTTACGCCGACGAAGGTGGCGCCGAGCCCCAAGCTGTCACACAGAGAGACGAATTCATTCGAGGGAATGAAGGAGATCAGTTCCGCATCGAGGACGATCCTGGCGACCTTGATGCGCCCGAGAAGCGCTCGGCACGACCTGATGTAGGATTCCCGGTCATCACTTTCCTTGGCCGCGACAAAAAGGTTCACGGCGCCCGACCTGGAAATGATTTCATTGATTTTCAGGTGGTCGACGCCTTCAGTAATGACTTTAGAGAGTTCTGCGCTGAGTTCACCGCCAATCACATGCCAAGGCAGGAAGCTGAGATGGCCGACCAGGGAAAACGCCGAAAGCTTGGCGGAATTGGCAATCGTCATGGGCTGACGTTCAATGCTTCTGGGTCCCGACTCCAGGAGTACGGGCGCCATCTCAAAGAAGGAATGCATGAAGTCCCTGTCTGCAGCTTGCCTCACTACAGCCTGAAGGCTCAACGGGATACGCTCCAGCGCTGTCAGGGTGCAGGACAAATGGGAGTGCTCAATAAGATTCCACTGAGCTACGAGCTCAGGGTTTGACAGAGCGATCAATGGATCTGTATTCATGGGCTACCTTCCAACCAAAATGACACGCTCTGGCTGGTAGCGCACCATGCCGCTAGCGCCAAGGACCAACGCATTCAGCAGCGGTTGGGTTTGAAGCTGGCTCTTTGCTGCCGATTGAGCCAGTTCTTTCGTGAATTCGGTCGATTTCATTTCGGCCTCGAATGCGAGGACCAGGCAGTCGCCCAAGAAACACACATGGCGGGGCGTCAAAAACTTGAAAGCAAAGTCAAGAACACACCTCAAACGCAGGTCCAGCGCCTCAGAGATCCGAGCAGCCGCCTTTTCTGCGGGTTGCGAACCAACGATTTCAGCTACATCTCGCCTCCATTCGTCACGGATCGATCTCGCCAGACTCAAAAGCATCTGGTCGCGGAACTGGCCGGCACTCTCCCATGAATCGGCAAAAGTCTTCGGATTGATGGCAAGCGAAGCGTCTCCGTTGCGGGCGGCGGTCAAGCATCCGTCGGCAACGATGGACGCGATGACGGTATTGAAGCCACGAACACCATTGGCTACTCGTTGAACGGGCTCAGTATTCTCAATCGACGTCATGCAGCAAGGCTCCAGTTGTTTCACAAAGTGTATCTGTTACACGACCTTATGACAACGTGACGTGCATTGTGGCGAGCTAGGAGTCCGCGCCTTGAATGCGTGGCGTTGGCTGTGTATAGTATATTCTTATATAAGCTTTAAGCTTCATTTCTAGACCCGACCCTGCTCATGACAACACCAAGCGAAATCCCGCACCAGCAACGTCCAGCCCCTCAAGGTAAGTCTGCTGGACCCACTTTGGTCGACCGTATCAAGTCAAGGCTCCCCCTTGCCAAATATGCAAGTACCAAGATGGAGCTGAAGAAAGCTGGAAAAGAAGAGCTTGTGGGCCTTTGCCCTATGCACGAAGAAGAATCGCCCTCTTTTCATGTGAGCACGGCAAAGGATGTTTTCCACTGCAAAGGTTGCGGCGCAGCCGGCAACGTCATCCAGCTCTATGCTTTTTTCCAGGGGCTCAGGTATGAGGACGCCAAGATTGAACTCGGCAAGGAGCTTGGCGTGTACAACGAGAGGGCGGCCGATTCTGGCGAGACCTTGATGCTCAATTCCGCGCGCCGGTTTATTGACCAGCTGCACGGCAAGCCCAACGCTCTTCAGTACTTGGTGGAAACCCGTGGCCTAAAAATGGATACCCTGGAAAAGTGGGGAGTTGGGTTCTGCTGGGGTAGGGAGTTCATGGACATGAACGAGGAGCAACAAAAGCTTGCTGACCTCTGTGGCCTGATGAATCCGTTGACAAAAAAGTCCAGGCTTGCCGGCCGGGTCACGTTTCCAGTCAGGGACAGGATGGGGCGGGTCGTCGGTTTCGGAGGGCGCCTGGTGCCATCTGAGGACTACGTTTCCCACGGCCCAAAGTACCTGAATTCCCCAGAAACACCCTATTTCAGGAAGTCCGAGCTCCTGTACGGCTTCTATGAAGCAGGGCTGGGTATCAGCAAGGCTGGGTATGCCATCGCTGTTGAAGGATACATTGACGTCTTGATACTGCACCAGGCTGAGGTGAGCAATGCTATTGGCGTCATGGGGGCATCAACTTCAGAAGCCGGATTCGATCAACTCTGGAAGGTGACGAAGAAGATCGTGTTTTGCCTGGATCCAGACGCCGCCGGCGCGAAGGGGACTTTACGCTCTGTCATGACCGCGGCGCCGACCATGGAGGACGGCTGTCAGATAAGCATTGCGACCGTGCCTGGCGGCCTGGATCCTGACGAATTCGTGCTTAAACATGGGGCTGACGCTTTCCGAGCGGTTTGTGAGCAGGGGCTTCCCCTGGCAAAGTACTTGATGTTTCAGAAAATTCACGACTACGATCTGTCGTGCGCCGAAGGGCGGGCGGCCTTGATAAACGAGGCCAAAACTATTGGAGCGGTATTCGTCAAAGCTCCAGAGGTGGCTGCCCAGATAATGGAGGCGGCCAGGGCGCTCTGTGCTGGATCCATTGTGGAGGCCACATTGCGTAAAATAGAGCTTCCCAAGGTCATGGACAAGCGTGAAGTCGAACTGGCCATCGAGATGTTACAAAAGCTTATGCCAAGCTCCCCACATCAATCCGTGAAAGAGCGGATTGCGGAGTCTCGTAGATCAGTGGGGCCGGGAAAGTAATGAAAGTCCAGGTTTCTGCGCTTTTGAATAGGAGCAGCAAATGACATTAGGCATGAAGGGCGCGGTTGTTGGCGCTTTGTACGTCCGGGCCAAAAATGAGAGTGATCAGCAGGACGCTGATATTAACGAGCTCCGAAATCGTGTATTTCAATCACACAAGCGCATGGCCTACCGAACAGCTGCCAAGGAGGCCTTGGGTGAGTTGATGGAAGAGGTAATTGAGGAGCGGGCTGGACGGAAGCCGGTACGCCTCAGTGACCCAAAAAACAGAGATCTTCGGAATGACGTGTATGTAGAAAAAATGGCCGCCAAAGTCGAGCGTAGCGCTTCCGGGGTGCCGGTACCTAAAGGCGAGGTATTGCTGCTCTCTGATGAAACGAAGAAAAAATTTAAAGCACTTCGCACTTTGAAATAATTGGAGAAAACAAATGGTTGAAGGCGTCGGTGCGGGCATCGCATATGCAATGAATCAAAACGAAAAGGACTTCGACAAGTTGGCGTTGGAACTTCGTAATCGTATTGAGCGAACATCGGCATCGGCTGACGTTGAGCAGCCTTTGCAGGAGGGCATGATCAAAACGATGAACGCGGTCATCGATGAGATTCGTGAAATTGAAGAGGGGACAAGAACACCTGAACAAGCCAGGCTGAGCTCTACGAATACCGGAGAGCACAGGGTTCGCCTCTTCCAGGCCGAAGCAAAAGCAGTTTCAAGGCGCCTAAGCGAAGGCAAGTTCGAGCTTGAATTCAAAGAGCGGGATGACCTTCAAAAGGTGCTTCCAACTTCTATGCACGGATCCAGCTCTACCGTCAAACTCAAACGCATCTAATAGCGGAAGATGCAGGGAAAACAAAAAAGGACCTCCGAGAGGTCCTTTTTTTGGTCTGAACCTGTCTCTTAGTTTCTAAATGGCCCAGGCTTGCGCATGCCGTCCATGGGTGTTGGCAATCCAGCACCGGTGCGTTTAGCTGCCACATCAGCCACGTGATTGATAAATGGATCCGGTTCACGCGCATCTGAAAGTGACGATTTTTCCAGCATTGCTTGAGGGCCGACAGCAAGTGGGGAAGCCCATGCCACAACTTTGCCTTTGGCCATACGAGCAACGCTCAGGACCATGCTGTTGCCATCGATCACGGCCGGCTTGACGCCAGGAAGATTTTTCATAAGCGGACGATCGGACGCCAAAGCGGAAATCGCACTCAAGCTGTTCATCACAGCTTTACCGACTGGTGTGGCCACATCTGGAAAATATGCTTCGCCGCGGAGGCCTTGGCGCTTGACGCTCTCGCTGACAGAGCCAGGTGCCAGCATGAAACCTGGCCCAGGATTTGATTCAAAAATCAGTCCAAAGGTGCTCATTTGCAAACTATCCCGAGACAGTATGCCGAGCGGCTTTACTTTGACGTTAGCTTTGAGGACGCCTTTCAGCGCCTCTTTAGCGTTCGAAAAACGCTCAGCCCACGCGCTGGTCCGGTTGTAAAAAGCCTGACAAGCCGCAATCGCGGCCGCATCCGTAGGGATGAACTGAACCGCCTTTTGGGTTTTCATAAGTTGCATACTGACCTCTTCTAATTGCAAGGAATATAAGCTGATAAAGAAACTGCTCGTGCGAAAACTAACGCACGTTTGGTGTGAATTTTTGACACCTAAATAGTCGGGGCTATAAATATGTTGATTTTATACGTAGGGTTCCAGTGATAACCCTATGGTTTTGGCCCAGATAAACTGTTAAGTGCCCGGTCGATAAGCTTTTCGACGCGCTCGATGAGGGCTCGAACGGACTCAGCGAGGGCTTTGAGTCGCTTTTTGAATTCTTCGTCATCGGTTTGGGTGTAAGCATCAATAGTTGCCTTGCCGATGTCGCTCATCTGGCCATTGAAGGCGCGTTTATTCAGCTTCGCCTCAAAGCCCTTTGTGAATTCTTGCAATTCATTCTGGACCCGCTCAGTTTCAGCCATTGTGGTTTGGCCATGCGATTTCACCCAGGCTGGGTTGCCTGCGTTGGCTTTGAGCTCGCCCGTGAGCTGATGGAGGGTGAAAAGGGAGGCGTTGATGTGTCGGTTGCGGTGCGCCTGAACGTCTCCCGCCAGATCGCCGTTGGAGAAGATTTTCCCAAACTGGTCCTGGGCCTTCATAAAAAGCACTTCACCAAGAGTAGCCGGCTGCAGGTTGACATCGAGCTTTTTCTTCAAACGCCGGACTTCATTGGTCATTGAGTCTTTGATGTTTTGACGGAGTTGGCCCGCAGGATAGCTTGCGACCTCCAATTGAACGGTAAGGTCATGCGCATCGTCTTTGAAATATTCGGCAGCAGCCTCCAGAATGTGTTTGCGTGCTTCAAGTGATTCTTGAGTGCGAGCATTGATCGGAGCGCCATCTGGCTTGTAGAGGGACGTGTAGTTCTCGGCCACCGCCTTGTGAACAGCTTTATCCACGTAATACCGATAAGCTTCTGCCATTTCCGGAATCGCAGTCAGATTCTGAATCGATTCATTTAGCTGTTTGGTAAACGGTTCCAAAACGTCATGATTGAAAACGAGAGTGGTATCGTTTTTGTTCCTGGCGGCGTCAGCACGTAAAATCGCCATGATCGTATCCATGCTGACTTCAGGCTTGATCTTGGCTTCGACATCGATGAAGTTCGACTCACTCCCGACCAGAGGAGTGTTGTCCGTAGAAATAACTCTGGACCCAGCAGAGAGCTCAGTCGATGTCACAGCTTTGACGCCATCACCATCGCCAACGTTGTTGGCTTGGGAGTCGCTATCGCTAGGTTCAAAAAGGTTTTCGTCGCTCATAGGTGCCTTTGCTCTGGAAATTAATTCTTAACGCGCGCAGCGGCGCCGCGTTGCTCTTCGATCTGAGGCTTCAGCGATTTCTCTGCCTTGAGCGCCTGAAGCATCGCCATGGTCGCCACTGTTCGCTCTTTTTGACCGGTAATTTCTTGCTTGATCCGAAGACGAAGGGTGTTGATGAACGACAGCTCTGAATAAAGCTTGACCTCAGATAACAACATCAATTGGCGCTGGTAATCAGCGTTGAAGGTGCGCGAACCAATGGCATCTTGGAGCACTTCACGAAAGCTGCCGGCCATGCCAAGGGCATCGAAAGGGCTTCCAGAAGTTTCGGTAGGAGCTTCTGCGCTGGTAGTCGGAGCCGTTTCAATCTCATGGGCATCTGGCGTGGCACCTTGCAGAACGCCATCCTGAAGACCCGGCTTCGAGCACAACATGCCATATGGATCAACAGAAAGACCGCTCACCTCAACCTGGAAATGAAGGTGAGGACCCGTAGTGCGGCCGCCTGTGTTTCCGGATTTGGCAACCTCCATTGACCGGGTCAACACCTGTCCAGGGGTGACAAGCAATTGCTTGTTGTGCATGTATTTGAAGATCTTGCCGCCTTGAGAAACGATCAAGAGATTGCCGGCCGAGTTACTCCAGCCGGCGCTTACAACCTTGCCGCTATCGGCAGATCGCACAGGGGTTCCGATTGGGCAGCCAAAATCAACCCCTTTGTGGAACTGCGAATATTGCTTCGAGACCGGATCTATTCGTGGCCCGTAAGCGCTGGTGACGCGACAGGAAACCGGAACTTCAATGCAGCCGTTTCCCTGGCTGTATGCCACAGAGGCCTGGATGAGCCCCATTAACGCAAAAGCTGTCCTGGATACTTTCATTTCTTCGCCGCCGGTGCTGCAGCGCTGCGGCGTAGCTGTGTAGCTTTGAAGGGCATTGCCATGAAGCGAGCTGAAACGTTGAGCTTGTCAGTAGACTCCAGATCCAGGTTTAAGGCGCAAACAGCATGCGACAGAGCAAGGACGCCAACGTCGTCCTTGAACCCGTGGGAAAGCAGGTACAGACGCACGGCGGGCTTGTCATAATGAGCGCCCATGGCCTTACGAACGGTTTTTGTACGGTGAATAACCTCAGTCAGCCGGTTCGACGTTCGATCTATATCGCCAGACCCTGCTGCGCCATGATTGTGGTCTTCATGATCTTGATCAGTTCCATGATCCACGGGTTGCACCATTACGGTTAAAAACGACTCCATGGACGTCGCGAACCCTTTGTAACCTGGCACCGAAGTTACCAGGTCGTTGTGGGCTTTAGCGGACACAATGTTGCCTCGCTTGGCCAGCCAGGAAGTAGTCTGTGCTGCTTGAATCGCGCGCTCGGCGGTCAGGGCCTCGGTAGGAAAGCCTGAGACGCGCATCGCATTTAGTGCCCAGTAAAGATCCAACATTACTGGCTTGGCCTCCACCTTCTCCATGGCGTTGGAGAATGCCGGCCCAGGGGCAAGCACGGGACTGGCACATTGCAATGGACGGCCGAACGCAAAGTTTTCGATACGCATTGCCTCGGCATGGCCGGCAAAAGCGACGGTGTGTGAAATCAAAAAGACAAAACCGCCCACTAAGCGACCAAGGGTCTCAGGTAGGGTGATCTGGCCAAATTGGATCATGGGATTTACTTGACCCGCGTAGCGACGCCACGCTGCGCTTCAAGCTGAGGACGCAAGCTCTGCTCAGCCACCAGAACGAGCTGGTTGGCGAGAAGACCCTCGACCCGGGAATTTTGCTCAAGCGCCTGAAAATCCATCCACAAACCGAATGAATTTTGAGTTGCCATTGCACGAAGGATTTTGTGAGGCTGGGCAGAGTCCGCGAGATCCTTGATCACTGCAGGGCTAAACTGGTTAGCCACGTAGCGTCGAACGGCCTCGTTCATAGACATATCCACTTCCGTAGCGAAGCCTTCGACCTGCGCTAGTTTCGTGGTGTTACCGAGCCCCTTGATGGGGTTTCCAGCTTCCCGGATCTGATTGAGCGAATAGGCGCTCATGGAAATCAAGCCGTTGTACCTACGAACCAACTCGATGTACGCGCGCCCCTGAGGCGTCTTGTCCATATTTTCAGTTCTTAGCTGCTCGACAGGGATGCCGACGACCATCCTTTTGATGTAGTCACCGGCAGCCTCGTATTGGGCAGAGTTGCCGTTTGCCCCTGGCGCCGTGGAGTATGTGCGAGACCCATTGCGCGCCTGGAACAGGAACAAGGCATCCTGGTCTGCTCCACTCAGCTCGTTGGTATCTTTGAAAGTGCAAATGCCCCTGCCGGCATCTTCTTTGGTGCAATACTTCTCGTTCGTACGCTTGTGGGCCTCATCAATCACCTTCAGGGTGTTGGTGTTGCCCACCAGAGCAGTGCGCACCTCGGTCTGTCCCTTGATGATGGCAGCCTGATTCCGAATGGTTGCCTTGCCCATGGCATCCTGGGCCGCCATGTCGTTGCAGGTACTTGCCGGCATTTCAAACTGCTGCTTCAGGATCACTCCCTTTTCACGCAGAGCCTGCTCCTGGCGGTATACCTCGAGGCCTTCCATGGCCTTGACGTTTTCAGTCGAAGATGTGTCGATCTCTCGCCTGATATCAGATGAAGTCTGTTCGATGGTGCCCCGAACGCGCTCTTCCGAGGCTTTGGTCAGCGCCTCGGTGAACGCTTTTTCCATGGCCGCATAGGGGCCCGTGAGATATGCAATCACCGTGGCGCCGTAATCCTGCGCCATGGCAGTTTGGGGTGCCGAGATTGCCAGCCCAAGGCTGATCAAGCATACGCCTGCGATCGCTTTAAGGTTCGCCACTGCTGCCTCCTTTTGAACGGTTAACGCTGGTACGGGTTGAACCCGGGCGTCTGAAGGGGTTGGGATTGATTCGATGATGGGGTTATGGAGTTCAGAATCCGATCAAAGAACCCCGTCTGCGGGATGACCGATTGAGCCGCGCCAACGATGGCATCAGTGAAACCTTTTGCCGTGGCTGGAGCGCCGAACGCCGACAAAATACCGTTTATGGCCCCGCCAAAGGATGACGCGCCAGCAACTGAATAATTTGGGTTCACTGGACCAGGCGTGAAGGACTGCAGCCGACGCTGGAAGCTGTCATTCATCGACTTGGCCAGGTCTGTGCACCTTGCCGCACTGATTTCGGCTTCAGACTGCGCGGTAGCGGTGAATGAAGCAGACATGAGTACAGCGCCCAAGATGAGGGCGGCCATGGAGAATTTTGATTTCATACGTGACTTTCGTTAGGCTGGCAGAAATTGCGCGTCGTCAACCAGCTCAAGCACCAGGGCTATACGCTCAGGACTGAAAACGCGCGACAAAAGGAACTGACGCTCAAGGGTAGTAATCCGCTCAATCAGAATTGAACCGAATTCATGATTCCCAAAACGGGCCTCGCTGATCAGCAACTGGGTGATGTGCGGGTTCATATCCGTGAGCCAGGAAAACATGCTCAACGCACGTCCTGACTTGATGTGACCCATGAAATCAATCAGGACAACGGGATTCTTTTCCACGTTGGCTGTGATCGTTTCAATGTTGGTAGCGTTGAGCACCCTGCAGACTTCGTCAATCAGCACCTCAGCTTGCTTCATGTAATCCGGATGCGAGTCCACCGCCCAGTGTTCACACCGCTCCATAGCGGAAACCAGTGACGCTACGCCACGAGCCTTCCATGCAATGGAGACGGATTCCTTCGATAAATTGAGGGTCGGGGCGTCAGTCATAGGCGGTCGTGAATGGTGCAGAGTATAGCCTATATACCATTTTGAGAGCTAGGTTTTCAGCATCGTAATCACGCAAATGTCACAAAAAGAACTCAGCCGGGCCCGTTTTTTTAGGGCGCGGCCAGAAGGGCGGTAAGTTCCTCGGATGATGTATCCGCGATCGCTTGTTCAGCCACTTCAAGGGCCGTGTTTGCGAGGCCTGTTTTTGAGGATACATATGCGTTGAACCATTCGCGCTTGTCGCCTTCAAGCAGAACTTTGACGCCTTTGTCCTCGGTCAGTTTGAGAAATGCCTCAAGGAAGGCATCGATATTGTCAGCTGAGACTCGGCCGGAGGCATGGTTGGCGCCCGTTACGTCGAACTTGCCATCATCCAGGAGCTCACAAATCTCTTTGTTGGCAACAATGATGTTGCGGAACGCTTTCCCGTTTGTTATGTACAGCTCAATGCCTTCGGTTGACATCTGGAGAATGTAGTTGTAGTAAGGGAGACCCGTTGAATTCCTATCGGTTTTGAAAGTGTCCGAGAAATACACGGTCCTCTTTTCCCAATGGGTCGTTAGGTGGCGACCCTTCTTCCCAGCGTTTTCCAACTCCACTTCTCTTTCGCATTCTTCATATCGAGCTTTTTGCCCGCGTGCCGCGGCGCGCATTGTTTCTGCGTCAACGATAAGGATTGGAAGGTTGGCCGCAGATTTCAACGTGGCCGTGGAAGGCATCAACACGGAGTGGTGCCAGACACCCTTGGCATCCGAATATGTGACTGTCTGACCGGAGCCGATTGAGTCTGCGATTTCGGCTGCCTTGTAGAGATTTCCTTCCAGAACAATGCGCGTCCTTTTGCCCTCAATGGGGTAAGAGGTATCCGCAAAAAAACGTCTGTGGTATTGCTTGGCGTCATCAATGCGACTAGCCTTTGTTTTTGCCGTCAGCGGTTTTTTCAGTTGCGCCTGCTCCCTTAGGGTTACCCCATGATTCAACTCGTGGCCCTGAATGACCGCATTCAGGTGTTTCCTATTGATGATGTTCGACAGGGCGATTTCAACGCGTTTGCGCTTATCCCTGGACCAACCGATCACCTTGTAGTTGGCGAATGATTTTTTGTTGGTCTTGGGAATTTTCAGTCCCGTGACGATGATCTTGTCTGCATCCCAGCTATCGTCGTCGGCCTTAGCCGCCGCGGCATCCTTATCGTCAGAAAACAGAATGATGGACCCGGGATCGAGCAGTGGGAGACGTTCCGTGAAAGTTTTGAGGCGTGAAGCTGCCCGTCCTACGGCATTGAGACCAGTTTCATCGGCTAGTGCCTCCTGAACGCTCGCGAACCTCTTTGACAACAGAAGGGAATACTCGGCCTCGATGATTTGAGTCACGTCGGCAATGATTGCTTCGATATAGTTTTCGCCAAACTCATCAATCAAGGCCTTGCGCCCATCGGCAAGGTCGGCTTCAATCAGATCACTCGAAAGAGCTGGCATTTTGACCTCGTATTCCAGTTCTGTAGCCACCACCTGGTGATCGAATACGGATTCGGTACCGGTGGCAACCTGGATGACTTTGCTCTTCAACTTCACTGCCTTGAGGTCAAATTCGGCAGATTTGAGCGGGTTCAATCCCTCCATCTCATACTGCTCCATGACGGCATTGAATTCTGTAACGATTTCAGAATAGATGCGCTCCTGCAGGTAGACTGGGAACATCATCATTCGACCGGTCAGCATGTCCACGAACTTGGTGCTTGAGCGGAGGGCATATTCATCAAGATCAGCCATTTCAAAGCCGATGATGGATGCGATTTTGGCGTTGGCTTCCATCCAGCGGAAACAAACTTCATTGCCGATCTTATTCAAAATGTCCGGCGCTGTTTCATTGATGGCTGAGTTATCGGCACTGCCGTTTGTGTTCGCGCTCATTTTCCTGAGCTTGTTGTTTTGCATTGCGATCAGACGGTTCTCAGCAGGAAGTCCTGAGCTGAGCATCGTAATAATCGGGTTGCACACCTGGCCTTTGCGGTTGACGCGACCCCAGAACTGCAGTCGTTGTGCAATATCGGCCGCCGGCTGAAGCTCGATCAGCTGCCTTTGGGATTGATCTGAAAACGTACGGCTCGCATGCAGCGAAATACCGGTTGAGCCGGATTTGGAGAGCACAAGCGCGTTGAGCTGGCCGCTATTGAAGTCGTTTTTCAGCGCAAGCTTGTTTCGCTTGGGCATCTTCATGACATCGTGATTGGCTTCAACGTTCTCGATCAACCGGTACTGACGTCCCGAGATCTCATCAACGCTGTAGCCAGCTTCCCGGATACGGTCTTCCACCAGGTCTATGGGCGACAGTGGGATTTCAGCCATCTGGCCAATTCGGGTAACGATGGCTTGTCCCAGAGCCTCAAGGGCAGGGTTGGCCAGTGAGATCCGCTTCCGGCTTGTTGGTGTACCGTCCGGAGCGTAGCGATATTCCCACGCACTGAACATGACATCAATGTATGCGCCAAGGATGTCTTTAAAACTGACACGCTTCCCAAATGAAAGAGTGGTACCTTTTCCAGCTGCCGGATTGCTCGACAGAAGCCCGCCAGTTACGGCAGAGCCTTCCTCAGCAATACCAGACAGAGGATCGAACAGCCCTTGTAGCGTCTGTTCATCGTCACTCGATTCGGCAGCTGGCTCGTCCAAAGATTCATTCGCCAAGTCCATATTGACGCCATCGATCAGCTCACGCACGGCGGTTTCCATGGTGCTTTCGACCGTGATGACAGGCTTTCTTCCAGCTTGAAGTGCCGCAATGGCTTCATCTGCAGCCAGGTCAGCAGTTAAAGACATGGAGAAAGCGCGAGACAGGTTGTAGAGCTTCGAGGCAAAGTTTGTGTATGCGACACCCAAAAGCGGAATAGCCTTCACTTTTGGGATGGCCTTTGGAGCCTTCGGCATTCCTCCTCGCGTATATTGCACGGGCGTTTTGAGGTTGGCTGCAGCCACCAAGGCTTGATGAGCTAACGTCGCAACACTTTCTGCAGCCGTTTTTGCATCACCGTTTAATTTTTTCGCGATCCCAGACACCTCGCCAGACAATTCGCTCATCTCGGCGAGAATTTCGGCGAAGTTGTTTGCCCATTCGACATTCCGGTCATACCGGGTTGTTTCCTGAGTCACCCGAAATTCAAGAGCCGACAAGTCGTGCTCTCGACGAATCAGGCGTCCATCCTCAGCCAACATGGCCGATGCAATTTCCTGCATTGGCTCACCACCTCGAGAAAGGGTTTCGCTGATCGATGCTACCCGCAGCGAATCAGGGAACAACCGGCTGTAGAGGCGGAAGTTCTTGATGTCCTTGGCAAATGTCGCGCTGCTGTAGCACACCGATTGGGCGCGTTCAATCATGTTGCACAGATTGACGCCTGTTTGCGAGAGGTCGCCGGCCGCCACGTGTGCTTCATCCAGAATCAATAGCACACCGTCGAGCGCCGTGGAGTGCGCCCACTGATGCTTCAGCGAGGTCATGCTTGCCCCAAGCAATGGCTTCAGCAAGGCTTTAACCCCAGCCACATCGAGCGTTGGATAGGTCGCCCTCAAATCGTGCTCGGCCGCCTTTTCCGGGTTACTGGTCATCCTGGCTGCGTTTGCCATGCCGGTTTCATACGAAGCGACATAGGCGGCATCCAGTACGCTGCCAGCTTGGTTGGCAAGGTCGCCATAATCGGGGAGATCCAGGACGTCGCGCAAGTCCATGAGTGCTTCAAATGGGGTTAGGGTCCCGCGCTCCATTTCCCGCAGAGAAAGGGCAGCCCTGCGGCGGTAGGCGCCCGCTACCGCGTCGTATTCGCGATTAAATTGGGAGTACGTGGCCAATACGAGGTCGTAATCGGCAGGGAACTCACCACAGCTCAAGAAAGTGGACGCCACTTCTTTGGTCGGCGACCTGGCAATGACCTTGTTAGTGACACTGTCCCTGACGATCAGGTTGTTGTTCAGGATGAATGGTTTGCCGAGAACGTGCATGCTCTCGATATCAGCCACGTCGCGATAGAAATCAGTGAAAAGGTCAGCCTTTTCAGTCATGAACATGACCGGGATACCGACTTTCTTGGCATAAACAGCCATGACGGCAGTTACACGACCTTTTCCGAGGCCAGTCATATCGGCACAAACGAAACCCTTGCCATCATCAATCGACTGAATGCCAATGGCGGCGGCGTCCGCTTGTTCGGCATCGAGCCTGGCCTCGAGCTCGGACATGGTCCAGCCCAATTTGTGGCAAAGGAACTCGTCAATCCCGATGCCGTTGACTTCGACAATCCTGGCCAAGGCCTTTCGGACCGGACCCAGCAGATTGCGGGGGCACATCGCTTGTGGCTCGCTGATCTGGGATTTCGGAATGTACGGGGCCTGCCACCGATTTTCTTCACGGCCGTCATCGCCAAAGGTCAGCGTTTCCGCCGAATCTAGTGACTTGACCGTTTCAGCCCAGTTCCACAGCGATTCGTATTCGAAAACGACCGGTATTTCGGTGGGGACCGAAAATGTGAAGTCGGGGCGCGGGCGCTTATCACCGACCACTAGAATTCTAGAGCCCAGAGTGTTCCCGGCGCCGAACAGTCCAGCATCCAGGTCGATCAAGCCGCGAACCTCGTAGTTCTGGCCAACACTAGAGATAACACGCTTGAATTCAGGGTCAAGACGCCCGGTTTTATTGGTCGAAAGGGTGAAGACAGTCATTCCTTTATCGCGGCGCTTGGAGATACTTTCCAAGAATGCCAGTGAGTCCTGGCGCGAAACGCGCACACCTGAGACGTTGCGCTCTGATATTGGCGTACTGAAGACACCAGCAAGAGCGATATCGTGTTCAGGGTAATCGCCGTCGGCAATGGAGGTAGATGGAAGCGTCCAGGAGTGAGATCCTGGGTTCGAGGTCAAATCGATGATGTCGACTTCCTGGCCTTCTGCCTGCAGACTGGTCACGCGGGCAGCGGCCAGGGCCTGCATCACAACCGCTATTGGCAGCGGAGTTGGTATTGTTCCGGCTTCACGCCAGAAGGAAGGGCGCCCCTCATGCATTTTGAGGGCTTCATCAAACGCCTCGCGCGTGGCGCCCGAAAAGCTCGAAACCCGGTTCTGCATGGCCGAATCAAGGGCCGCATGAAAACTGGTGACCAGTTCTTTGTCGTTGAAAGCGTCGGTACCGTTGACGGCATCCACATAGCGGATAAAGTCATCCGAATGAAGATTTTTACCTGAGGAGATCTCGCGGACCATGCCGGCCGCAACCTGAACCAGGTCAGAGGGTCCTGTTGAGCGCAAGAACACAGGGCTCGGAGCATGATCCTGGCTTTCGCTGACAAGCACGGTCTCGCCGGCCTTGATGAAGCGACCACCATCTCCGGATTCAAAAACGTCCTGACCCTGAAAATTCTGACCCAAGAAAATGGTCTGGTGAAGGGCCTCTTCAGGGTTGATCTTGACTTGTTTGGCTTCGACTTCCTCGACGGCCGGCGTGCTGGTAGCGGCAGGCGTAGAAATCTTGGTGGGATGCCAACTCAGCCGCTTTTTGTTTGAAGCAAGCTGGCTGAGGCGACGGTCTTTGTGCGCCAGCAGAAGAGGGTGGATGCGAGAGCGGATTTCATCATCCGTAAGCTCGATGATTTTCCCTTTCGGGAACTGTGTTGACATGCCCTTGAAGTCCAGCCGCGGATTGGACTTTGAGTACACCCCAATCCACCGGCTCTGCACAAAGCCAAGCTGGCGAGCAAGCTGAGCCCAAGCCGCGTTTTCGTCGACCATCACCATGCGCGATTCGCCGTTAGGCATCCTCGTCACGCCGAAGTAAATCCCGTACGCCGAAAGGTCCGGCCAGCGGCGCTTTGTAGGAGGAGGGGTAGCACCTGCGGCGACTTGGTTTTCAGTTGTGGACATTGGCGTCTTGTGATGGGTGATTGGGCTTTTTAGAGAGCTCTGCAAGCCCTTTAAAAAGCCCCCGCGAGATTCACGCGGAGGCCGTAGACGAAACGCTACTTCAAGCTGGAACGGAAAAGTCAGGCCGTGGCACGACGACCGGTATAGCGGCGTGGAGCGGGGGCCGGTGCGGCTGCTGGAGCTGCCGCAGCGTCTCCACCAATGTCACGGCTCTGATCGCCGCGCAACTGTTCAGCTTCGAAAAGCAAGTCGTCATCCGATCCAGATGCGAAGCTGAAGCCCGAGCCTTCAGCGGGCAAGTCGGTGCCAACCGTGCTCGAGTCGCCAGCAGCCGGCGCTGCGCCTTCAGGCTTTTCCGCACTGGCGCCAGACGTGCCGCTGGCTGGCGCCTGCGCATTCTGGTTGTTTTCAGGAATTGGAATTGCCGGCGCAAGGACTTCAGTGCTCGCCAGAGTGATGGCGTCCGCCAGGCCACGGATCGGCGGCTTGGTATTCAGGGGTTCGAAATGGCTGAAGTACGGGTGCGTCTTGTTTTCCGCGTCCGGCTTGGTCTGGCGGATGGCAACGATTGCTGGGCGGTACACGGAGTAACGCAGCGGCTCCTTGGCATTTCCGGCGCTGTCGGTGCCGGTTCGCTCGACATATTCCTGGAAGCGATTCAGACGCACCTGCATATTGCCCCGTTTTGCCATCGCCTGGGCCGTTTTTGGTCCAGCCCAGATGTTCGAGTAGCAGATCACTTCGCAGGTGTATTTCCCCGAATCGATTTCACCCGCCACATCACCAAGGCCGGTAATGAATTCCTGCGCGGCCGCCTTCGCAAAAGCGATGCGATCTTCCGGCGTTGTGAGTTCGCGGAATTTCTTGCGGTCGAACTTGACGTAGCCGCCGTCAAAATCTTCCGCATTGCTGACACGGACGCCGACGCCGAGGTCATCGCCCAGGAGGTCGGTGATGGCCAGATCGAGCTCAGCAACGTTGTCAACCTTGAATGGCGGCGTGATCTTCAGCAGATCTTTGAGCTGGTTGCTGCAGCTGCCGAAATCGCCATCGTGCAGGAGTTGCATGTAGGACGACTGCTTCGGTTTTGCATTCTTCTCGGCCGGCTGGCTGGTCATGACCGGGGAAACCGTGATCGTGGTGTGGAAAACTTCAGCTTCGCCAGGGTGGTGCGAGAGCACTTGAATCCAGCGAGCCGCATGCGCGCCATCGTCATTGTGAAACGCTTCCTGGGCCAGCATGATGCCGCCGGGGATGGTGCCGGGATCCAGGAGGCTTGCGCGTTCTGCGGCGAAGTCGGCGATTTCAGCCCTGGCGTGATCCCCTGTGGGGCCATCGAGATGGCGCAATGTGACTTTGACTTCCTTGCCATTGTCCAGGCGAATCCCGTTCACTGCATGCACGTCGCCAGTCAGATCGTATGAAACGACAGTAAAAGCGAACGTTTCAGGACGATTTCCTTGTCCGGTGCCGCGTGGTTTGGTGAAGAGGCTCTTGCGTTCTGGGGTTGCCATCAGTTTTCCTTGGTTGAGTAAATGCTCCGACTGGAGCCGGTTTTCGGATGAAAGGGGTGTTCACTTGGCTGACGCCGAAGATGTGCGCCGATCAAGTTCAAACTCATACGCCGTGTGGCGAACCATCTGCGAACCGACCCGATATCAGAAACCGAGTCCAGCAAGAGAGGCGAAAAAGTGATGTATGAGATACAGTCTACACGATAGAGGCGGCGCATTCAACCCGATTACCGTAACGCCACAGGTTGTTTGATCTCCGTAGGTTTTATCGCTTGCCTTGACAGCGTATGAGATATAAGATAAGCTATGTTTACTCCTTCTCTTCAGGCGCATCAAGCATGAAATCAAACACTTCAGCAGGCACAGTCAACACGAACACGCCGTCAACCCCTCAGGGTTTTTCACGGGCAATTCGGCAGAAGGTGTTTCGTGCGGCTGTTGCCGAGCTGCTTGATGCGCCGGCGTTGCAGTCCGCCTCTCCTTTGGTGGCCGGATGTGCCTGGGCAGTGCTGCGATTAGTCTGTGATCAGCCGGATCTCGAGATACGGGGATCGCACCTCAAAGTGGATATGGCGGTCGGCGAGCTTGTGGGGAAGGGCGTCGATCGCTCGACCGCGCTGGATGTTGTTGACTTCCTGGTCCGCAAGTCTGTATTCATTGGGCAGGGTGCTGATATCAGTATTCCGGCGCTTGATGCGGAGCTTTCGACCCAGCTGCGAATTTTTTCAAATCGCAGCCAGGGATGGCAAAAGCGCTCCGAAGGCAAAGGTGCAGCGCTTGCCCCTCAGAAGCCGGCCCGCGAGGCTCAGCCTGCAAACCATCCACCAGCAAAGCCAGTCACGGCTTCCGACGTCAAACACGAAGTAGACCTGTTAGGTCAAAGTCCCGCAGCAGCCTCAGCCGGCGCCGCATCCCCCAAAGAAACAAAGCGTCAACTCACCGGTCCAGCGCCTGAAACAGGTGAAGACACGGTCATCGCACGCATGTTGACCAAAGATGGTCTGGAGTTCGAGGTTTTCAAAAGCTATGCGGATGGCCTTATTGGGACATATCGCCACATAAACGTGCTCGACCAGCTGAATTTGGCCAGGGCATGGTGCTTGAGCAACGAATCTCAACGCAAAACCGCCAAAGGGATGCCAAAGTTCATCAACGGCTGGCTGAGCCGTGCAAACCAGGCTGCGGAATTGAGGGCCGCAGTGGTTTCTTCAACGAAGCAAGGGAACGGCTTCGGCCAAGGCGCAACCAGTCAGCTCGTTTCGACCTTGCAGCCTGATGCTTCACCACAAAGCGGGGTAGCGGGAGACGCTCTCGACATCGGTAGCCCCCGGGCGGCTGGCCAGAATCCCGACGACTTTTCGGATCTCCACTTCTCTTTCGAGTCCCCGGGAGGCGGCGATTTGATTCTTGGTGATGGCGAGGCCTCCTTTGATGCGCCAGGGGCGTCGCTCGATGATGAACCAGGTGCCCCTACTACCGGAATGCGAACTCCAGCGGAAAATGCGCAGCATGCGACTCAGCCGGTCGCCCGGAGAATCCCTCAAGCAATCGCCAATGCGCGTCAAAAGCTTGCCGGCGCAACGCAGTTCGCCCGTCATTGATCCGCGTCACCTGATCTGCCTGCAATGATCTGCCCCACCCACCATACAGAGATGCGCTCACTGGGAGCGACTTTTGTCTGCCCAGCTTGCCTCTCCCTCGGTGCGCAAGGTGCGGTCAAGTTACTTGAGGACTTTGCCGCGAAAAAGGCCACTCGACTTGTGGAAGAGCGAATTGAAGGCGCAGGCATTCCATCCACATTTGCAGCTGCGACGTTTCAGACCTGGAAGGCGCCAAGCCCCAGAGCCCTTCATGTTGCCGAGGTTATGGGCAAATATGCAAAAGACTTCAGCCGTCAACGACTCGCTCGTAACGGCTTCATATTCATTGGGCCGCCCGGTACCGGCAAAACCCACATCGGTTGCGCCATCATTCAAGAGTTGGCCAGGACAGGGTTCGCCCCGCGGTACATCTCGCTCCCGGCCTTCACCAGGGAAATCAAGGGCTCGTACTCCAAGCCTGGGCATACCGACACGTTGTTGCGAGGCGTCATTGACGCCGACTTCGTCGTCATTGATGAGATTGATCTCCATGGGACCTCGGACGTTGACTACAACACCCTATACGACATCATCAACGGCCGGTATGAGAAGGCCGGGTACCCGACTCTGGTGATCAGCAACCGTGACTTGGAACGATTGACTTCAGACCTGGACGTCAGAATTATTTCGCGGATTCTTGGCCCGACGAATCCGATCCTTTTCGACTGGGAAAACCGCCGGTCGACACGGCTGAGCAAGCGAAAGCAGGAGTACGTAAAGGCATGAGCGTACGTAGACAAATATTTCAGACGAACTCGACGTCGGCAGAAGGTTCAGAGTCCGATCACCCTGACGAACGAGACCTGCAGTTGATCGAGCAGGGCGGAGGCGGCACAAAGGTCGACCCGGCTTTGCGTCGATCAAGGGCATCGAGCGCCTTGGCGTTGACTCTGGCCGGTACCGCAGACAACACCAGGCCTTTTCTGGCCCCAGGGATCATTGCAGCGCAGCGCTCGATCGTCGGCGCCATATTGGCAGACAACGCCATGTTCGAGCTCACCTCGGGCGTTCTTGAAGTCAGCGACTTTGATGACGAAGTCAGCAAAATTGTGTACGAGGCAATCACAGCAATCCTCGACGGCGCTGTGGATGGGGTCACCAGGGCCGATCCGGTAACCATTTCAGTCCAGCCTGGTGTGCAGACGAAACTGTCTATGGATCAGTTGTACAGCCTTGCTGAGAGCGCTGACATTGACCTTTCCATCCTTACCAGTCATCTAACCGTTGTCCAGACTCATGCGGCCGAACGGCGGCTTGAAGCCGAAATGCTCAAAGCGCGCGGGCTCATGGGTGAGGATCTGGACATCGGGTCCAAGCGGGACGGCATCATTGAAATTTTCTCTGATGCCCCTGAACACCGCGCAGTGAAATCCATCAATATCGGCGACGCCGCTATTCTGGCACTGGTCCGGTTGGCGGAAGCCGCAAAGAGTGGGAAACCGCTTATAGGAGTGCCCAGCGGATATGCGGATCTCGACGCCCTTACGGCCGGGTTTCATGACGGGCAGTTGATCATTCTGGCTGCACGCCCTGGCATGGGTAAGACCGCCATAGCTCTATGTATAGGGCTTTTGGCTGCTGCCGCTGGCTATCCGGGCGTGATGGTGTCCATGGAAATGATTGCAGAGGAACTTGCGAAAAGAGCGGTTTCCCTGGTTTCGGGAATAGACGGGCAGGCACTTCGGATTGGCGCCCTTACGGAGGCCCAATGGGTTCTGGCTGCAGAAGCGGGCGAATATTTACAGACCATTCCATTTGAAGTGGTTGACACACCAGGAATTAAGTTCGCTATGGTGGCGAAATATTGCCGGCAGTTGGTCAGGAAGAAAAAGTTGAAGCTCCTCATGATTGACTACCTGCAAATCATGATGCCAATGAATGCTGGCGTGATCAGGGAGCAGCAAATTGCCATGCTATCCCGTGGTTTCAAATTGCTTGCTCGGGAACTAGGTATCCCCATCATTCTGCTTTCGCAACTCAACCGCAGTGTTGACGCTCGGGTCAGCAAGCGTCCAATGTTGTCCGATTTAAGGGAGTCTGGCTCCCTGGAGCAAGATGCCGACACGGTCATGTTTGTGCACCGCGAAGGAGAGAAGGCCGATGTCATCGTCGAGAAGCAGCGCTCAGGTCCTGTAGGGGATGTGCGACTTATTTACACCCCGGCGACTACCGCCTTTATGAACCCCAAACAAGAATCGTTTTTTCCCACCAAGTTGCTGAAGGCTGCTTGATTTTATTTCACGGAGAAGTTGATGAGCCAAGAAAACAAGCCAAAGTCGGCCAGCCCCTCCCCCATCAGAAGGGGCGGAGAAACCATTGCCCTAAGGAACGAGTTCTACCGGGACAAGTTCCGGTTGATGGCCACAATGATGCCGATTCTTGTGATCACCTTGTTGATTTCCATTGCGCTCAACGTCATCTTGGCCACCAGGAAACCGGAACGTGATTATTTCTCCGTTGACCAGGTCGGACGGATTACACCCATCGTCGCCTTGACGGAGCCTTATGTCACGGACGCTTACCTACTCACCTGGGTGGGCGAAACCGTGGCGCGCGCGTACTCTTTCGATGCCCAGAACATGCAAAGGCAAATTGGTGATCTGCAGCCTGAGTTCACGCCCGATGGGTACACCCAATACGTTGAATCGCTTCAGGCATCGGGGATCCTGGAATTCGTCCGGAAAAACCTCATGATCGTTTCAGCTACGCCGCGGGGAACGCCGGTCATTACGCGCAAGGGTCAGCTTGGTGGCGCGGCCATTTGGCAGGTCCAAATCCCTATGCTGGTCGTATACAGGTCTTCTACGAAGGTGGCTGAAAAGAACCTCGTGGTCCAACTTACAGTGGTCCGCCGCCAGACAATTGAGGCCGCAAAAGGTATTGGCATCAGCCAGTTCATTGCGCAAGAGAAATAAATCACAAGAAAAAAATCTTATCAATATCAATATCAATAGGTTACTAAGCAATTTAAAAAACAACAATTAAGTAATAGACGCTTACTTCTCCTTACTTTGTTAGAGTTTTGATAGGAATGGGTAACAAAATACTTTTTGTCATTTCATTTGCCAACTTCAAAAAACCAACCTTTTAACTGTTAGAAAAATCATGACCGTAACTGTGCAAAGCCAAACTACGCAACAAAAGCCATCAATCGCAGCCGCCAACTTTGAGGCCTGCGCCGTGAGCGAAGGTTTCCTGGACTCCAAGGGTTTTTTCACCCAGAGTGATTCCGAGTTCGAGCTGGACGCACTGAACCCTGCGGCTCGCGTGGCTCTGGAAAACTTGTTGAGCAAACCTCTGGACGAAATCGACACCGTCGGCTTCATGCGGGAGCAACTGGCATCCACACGTGACGTCCATTTCGAACCATTCGAAGACTGATTTTTTGAAACTTGGAAGCGGCAATGACAATGACAAATAAACGCAGCATCTTCAGAACCTTCCTGGGCAGCATGACGATGCTGTCCTGCGCTTTGGCATCGGCACAAACTCCGCCGGCCGCAGGACCCCAGCCAGCTCAACAGCAGGCGCCCCAAGGCACCTATGGCCAGGGCGGGGTGTTTCCTCAGCAGCAACAGGCGCCGCAAAGCCTGGCGCAGCCACAGCCGGCACAACAGGCTCCGCAGCAACCTCAAGTGCAGTACTACCCACCAGTAGGTCAGCAGTTGGCCGTACCGGCATTGCCTTCAGCTGTCGTTTCGCCCAAACTCGGCGCAGGATTGCCAAAGGACGTCTTTGGTGCGATCGTGAATGAGAAGTACCCGCTGAGCCCAAGTCAGGTTCGGCAGTTGAACGAACACGTTGAAGCCATTGAAGGCGCCGCCAGTGCCAGGTCGACGCCAGCGCCAAAACCCACAACGAGCACAACGCGAGTGAGCTTCGCGGCGGGGCAGGGGCCGCAAGTCGTACGCGTATCGCCAGGAACGATATCTTCCCTAGTCTTCACAGATATCAGCGGCGCGCCATGGAACGTTGAGCGCGTACTTGCTGGCCGGCCCAAACAGATGGATCTGACGTACGGGAAGAAGGACGGCCCGTCAAACATGTTCACTATCAATCCGTTGACTGAACATGTGTCCACGAATATTGCGGTGTTCCTGGAATCAGCACCGGCACCTATCGTCCTGGCCGTAGAGTCAGGTCAGAGGGCTGTTGATTTCAGGCTCGACGTGTCAGTTCAGGCTCGCGGCCCAATGGCAACTGATCCGGCAATTTCCCGGGGCTTTGTCGACAATGTGCCAGCTGAATTAAATGACATAGTTTCCGGGATCACGCCAAAGGCGGCCAAGCCACTTCGTGTTACAGCTACTGAAATCTCTGATGTGCAGGCCTGGGCAATGGGAAACCGGATGTTTGTCCGTAGCCGGGCCGTCATGCTGGCGCCAGCACCCATACGTGTAGCGACTGGCGCGGACGGCACTAAAGTATTTGAATTGCCGCTTGCATCTCAGGTGCTGATGTCAGTCAATGGCGTCCCCGGGCGCGTCACTTTGGCCGGGTTCCCACCTCCCACACTTACCAACGGATCTCTGCAGGCGGCCATGAACGGCCTTTCTGGCGCCAAGTAACTAGTGAATGAAATACTATGTCCACCACAAATAACGACGACCTTCACGATGGTGACCAAGCGCAGGATGTTGACTCGGTAGAACTCCCCGCAAGCCAGCCAAGTGCTATGCAAAATATCATGGCGCTTCGCAATAATCCGAGCGCGAAACGCGGCTTGATTTTGCTCGGCACCGGCATCCTCGCTGTGGTGATCATTGTGATCGTGTTTGTAGCCCGCATGAACCGACCAGCCCAACCAAAGTTGCCGGCGGATATTACGGGGGTGAGTGTTGGCGGAGCTCCCGGGGCCATGCAGGATGACAAATCCGGGGCTGGAAACAATCAGCAATTCAATGACATGGTCACAGGTGTCGCGAAGGAACGGGTAGACCAGGCTCAAAAGGACGGCACCAGCGTTCAGCCTATGTCGGTCACAGTGGAGCGCGATCTTCGAAATGCGCCCCCCGTACAGGCTCCCGCGCCACAACAGTCCTATGTCGCACCCGCTTACCAGACTACGCAGAATCCCGTGCAGGATCCCGCCTATCAGAACATGATGGCTAATGCTCGCCAGGCGCTTACATCCCTCACGCGCTCAAGAGAGTTGGGTACCGCTGTGTTTGATGGGTCACCCAAACTTCCAGCGGAAAAGACCGCCCAGGGCCAGCCCACAGGTGCGGCCGGTACCGGGGTGGCGGCTGCGTCGACTAGTGCATCACAAACAGTCACCATGATTGAGGCCGGGGCAGTCGTGTCTGCTCGCGTCGAAACGGCCATAAATTCGGATGTTGGTGGCGAATTTGTCGCAACCATTGTCACCGGTAAATATGCTGGCGCACGGCTGCTCGGCACGGCTGCGCGTGCTGGTGTTCTTGTGAAGCCAGTCTTCACATTGATGAGTATTCCTGGGAGCGGGCTGACTTTGCCGATATCTGCTGCAGGTCTTGACGCTCAGACGCTTGAGAACGGCACGGCCACGGATGTCGATCGGAAGCTATTTGTTAAATACGGCGTCCAGCCACTGGCCGCTGCGCTATCCGCGTTGGGAGATGCTTTTGGCAAAAGCGGTGGCAACACAGTAATCAATGGCAACACAACCGTCACAACGACTCCAGACGTCGAAGGCAAACGTGCGCTCGGCATTGGTGTTGGTGCTGCTGCGGGGACATTTACGAAAGATGTAGGGAAACTGGACACCGAGCCAACGGTAAGAGTCGCCACCGGAACAATCATGGGAGTGCTGTTCACGAAAGACGTGATCTACACCCCGAAAACCCAATAGCAAATTCGTTGTCACTTGCGAATGAATGGTGTATGATGTATATCATTAGCGCCTGATTCAAAGGTACATATTCTGAGGACGTTATGAGCAACGGTAACGAGATGGAACAATACGAAAGAAATATGGCGCAGGGTGCTGGGGTGGCCCTGGAGCCCGACCCTGATGAGCAGGAGGCCTTTCTCGATGAAACCGAAGTTCACCGGGCGTCAGGCGGCGCGTCAAGCGGTGGGCTGACCAAAAAGAAAAAGCAACTAGTTACCTTCGGCATTGGCGGCGCGCTAATTTTGCTCGTCGTTCTGTTTGTTAGCCTCAGGGTTGGCAGCAGCGGATCGCCGCCGAAGGAGGAATTTCTCGCTGCTGTACCGCAAGGTAGTGCTTCGGCCGATGCAGCCAAAAACGACAAATCCACCGTGCTCGTTCCTCAAGGCGGCTCTGCGCCGATGGTATTCGGTGAGGAGCCCAAGGCCCCAACGGCGGCGCCAGGCTCACTTCAGACGAATGAGCTACCACAAGGTATAAATACACCTCCAAAACCACCCGAGGGCTTTGGCCCATCGAGTCAGGCCTCTGAAGCTATTCCGTCTGCAAACACAGCCCAGCCGACAGTATCAGCGGTGCCATCCGGCCCAGCTCTATCGGTAACGCAGACACCAACCAGTCCACCGCTCAGTGTAGTCACCACGGCGCAAGGGAAGCCAGCGCCGGCGGCCAGTGCCACAGTTTCAGCTCAACAAGCCACCCAACTGGCTGAAGCACAGTCACGGGCTGTAAAAAGCGAGTTGAAAGCCAAAGAACTGGAATCCCAGGTTGACGCCCTGAAGCGTTCACTTGCGCTCTTGGCAGAGAAAGAAAAGACCAGGGTTCAGGCCCAACAGACAACAGCAACGACCGCCGCACCCCCCAAGCCACCGGTTGTGGCTGTCAAGCCGCAGCCGCCTCAATCACCGGCCAAAGCACCAGTTCAAATCACATCGACGGTGGCAGCCAAAGCTCCACAGGTGATTGCTGCACCTGCGGTGCAATCGCGACCAGGACCATCCACTCCGATGACTGTCAAAGCAGAGGATCTGAAAGGCGTCATTACAAAAAGTGGAGCCCGAGCTTCTCAGGGAAAGATCCGATCGGACTTCACGGTTTACGCCGTTACGGACGGCCGTGTCTGGGTAGTTGACCGCGATGGCGAACGGCTGGGACCGCTGGCAATCGGCTCTCCTTTAACTGATGGATCAAAGATCACAGGCATCGATGTACCCAGAGGCGCGGTGATCACTACGGCTGGCGAAATCCAGTAACCAGGTCATAGACGAATGGAATCCTTCGGTCTCCTCCAGCTGATTCAGAATTTATCGGCATCATTTCCCAATCTGTATTTGCTACTGCAAGCCACTGCATACGTGCTCGGTGTGCTCTCGGCATTGTTTGGGGTCTATCTGCTCTACAACGCCGGGAATGGCAAGGGTGGTCGAGAAAAAAGCCTTGGATGGGTTTGGAGCTTCGCGGCCGCTGTGGTGTTTATTTACTTGCCGAACTTTCTGGAAGCCGGTGGTAGCCAGCTCTTCGGTGATGGAATGCAAACGAGTGGGCTGGCTTACACAACAGTTATAAAAACCTCAGCGCCACTTACAGCAGTTGCAGGGGGGCTTCAAATTCTCGGTTTTTGTTTTTCTCTGCGAGGCCTTTGGGTGCTAAGAGATGTAGGCATCAACGGAAATCATGGGCCAGGGGGCTCTTCTTTTGGTAAGGGATTCGTCCAGATATTTGCCGGAATTCTATTGGTTCATCTGAAAGATTTCTTGGGTGTGATTTCAAGTCTGACAGGTCTGAATGTAGGCGCAGGTCTGTTTTAAGTTTTTTGCCTCTCAACGATAAAAGGAAACTCATGAGCTACATGAACAAAACCCGCGGCTTGAAAGTGGCTGCAATGATTTTGATGACCGCAGTCAGCGCAAGCTCCTGGGCTCAATCGAACCTCGCGCCGACCGGCGGTGGCAGTGATTTCGGCGCGATGTTCCGGAACCTGACTTCCGGCTTGGGCAGCCTTTCAGGCCTCATCGAGGCGCTGATGTACATCACCGGCGCTGTCTTCGCCTTGATCACAATCTTCAAGCTGTACAAGTGGAACAAAAGTGACGGTCGCGATGCCACCCTGGGCGGCATCGGCGTGACCTTTCTGGTTGCCATCCTCGGCTTCACGATGCCAATGATGATCAACTCTGGCGCAACTCAATTGTGGGGCTCCGGAACACTGAAAACGGTCACGCCTCCGCCGGCCTTCCGCTGATCTTTCGCGAGCGCGGCAGGGGGATGGCGGCGTGAGCTCCCATCCCTGACTTCAATTTAACTTCGAGAATCAATGCTCAGTCTCAGTGTTTCAAACAAGCCGTGTCTGCCTGACCTGACGACCGCTGACGCTGGGGCGCGACCATCTTCGTGTGAGGTTTGTTCTGGCCCAGGCGGGAAAGGTGGTGCACTGCTGCAGAAGCATTTTGTGGGAGGGGTGAAGTTCAAGTACCTCTGCCCAATTTGCCATCATTGCCTACACCTGGATCATGCCGGTATGGTTAAAAGTGGGAAAATTATCTGGCTGCCAGAGATTACCCAAGAGCATTTGAATCTGCTTTGTTTGGCCATGTTTCTGGTCATACACAAAGCAGGCGTCAATCGTGATCATGATGATGCCAAAGCCCTTCTGTCTCACGTGAAGCTGATGTACGGGGCATTTCGCAAGCGCGCAGAGCATGTTGAGCACGCTTTCGGGTCTGGAGCCATGGATAAGCTCGGACCCAAGGACTATTTGTCCGAACCGCAGCACCTCGCCAGTTTGATGCACTATGCCGCCTTCAAGACCGGCTTCAGTGAAAAGGCAATGGCGGAAAAGGTTCAGGGCATGCGCTTCCTGCCAAGTCCCATTTTTTTTGACCCGTACACCAGGGCTGTGTCCCGTGAGGTGAATCAGAAATATCCTGTAGACACATGGGTCCAATTGGTTCGCGATTTTGAGACCCAGCGCGAGCAGGCAAGGGAGTCTGTTCCCGAGGAGTCCTTCAATGCCGAGGGAATGGATGAATTTGGTGGTCAGCCCCAGCCTCATTCCACGCCGATGACGGAGGCATGATGGACATCGGCTGCGCCTGGCTTACACGGCCAAACTCGCTTAGTTCTGGTGGGTGGGCATCCATTGGCGGATGTGATCCTTTCAAATTCACAGAGCTCGAATATTTGCGCACCAAAGGTGCAATATGGGTAACGCAGTGCCTACCAAACACATACTTCACAGAAAGCGGCGCCCGATTCCCATGGATTCGGCATAGCGAGTACCTGCCAACGCCATTGGGGTTTATTGCTGAGGAGCTCGCAATATCGGACAGCCCCCAGCGCTGCGCATTGGAACTCAGCGAAGTGTTGACCCGAGTGGTCCAGCTCGGCATTGAAGCAGCACCTGGTATCGAGCGGTTTATTCATGATCCACACTTCTCACAGTGCTCGTTTCACGAAATCTTGCAGCTGGTGGTAAGTCCAACCGGTCGGGCTGTGACGCTTCCGGCAGAACTGGAGGAGGGGTTGCCAAACCTCTTCAAGAGCTACGCCAATCGCCATACGGCGCCTTTCTATGACATTTTGGTTCGAGTGCCAGCGGCCCGCATATTTCATGCCGATTTAGTACTCGGTGCATACGTACCCGGGGATGCATGGCGAGAGGTCGGGCTTGGTGAGTTTCCAAATCCCTTGACCTGGGCCACCAGTGGCGGCCACAGCATCATCGCGAATGTGCAAATAGGGCGAAGGATTTTCACCCCCAAGGAGAAGGATTTCCCGCAAAAAGGCGAACTAGCCATATTCCAAGGACTCCCGAAGGGTGCTAGACGTTGGATGGGGCTTCCAGAAATTGAAGTGATGTCAAAACTTTACGAGCTGAAAGCCGAGAAGGTCTTTCATTGTGAAGAGATCGTCCCGGCCGGCGCCACGATGAAAATTCCGCCTCCGATATTTTCACCAGTTGCGCGTGCCTCGATTTCTGCGGGTCTCCTGGCTGAGTCTTTCCTGCATGCAGCAGGTTCACCTGCGCCAGTCTTTTCAGCCGGCGACAACGGAAAACTTGAGTCGTCCTCATACAGCATTCGAGCAGCATGGGTGAATAGCCGCGCCCGAGCAAACATGATTCAGGCTGCAGTCGATCTCTCCCACAGTCGTGTTTCTGTTTTGGGCGCCGGTATGAGTCACATTCACGTGGCCACACAAAAGGCCAGGCTAAAAAGCTTCAGGTTTGGAGTTGCGGCCAACACTAGGCTCTCCTACCCAACTGGGGTTCGGGCCACGGAAGAAAAGTTTCGTCCGAAGTCTACTGCCGTATTTTCAAATGAAACAGCCCAAGAATGGGAGCCATGATGCACTGGCAAACATTTCAAGTTGATCGTGCACTACCGAGGCTGGAAGAGCTGGAATCACTCTTCACAGAAATTGGAAACAAAGCACGGCTTTCTGGCAATGGCCGTCATGTGCTGATTCTCGATCGCGTTCCTGGCCTCGTGATCGGACGGGAGAACTCAAAAGACAACGATGTCTTGGAAAACTCCATGGCGGAATCTCTCGAAAAGCTTCAAGAAATCAATCGAGCGATCAATGCCGATACGCATAGGGGTTAGGGAATCGAATGAAAAATGCCTTCACAAATGTCCTCGAAAACGTAGCCGCGCAGATTGGCCAGGTGTTTCACACCTCGATGCCTTCCTACTGTGATGTCGAAACCGCAGACACCGACCATTCACTGGTAACAAAAAAAGGAACGCTGGTCTCAGGCATTCGGATTGATGGCGTCAAGTTCGCAATTGGGCCCGATGAATTCGAACATGCTGTGGATGGCATGACCCGGGCGTTGCAAGGCTTCCTGGCCAACCCCGCCTACACGATCGACGTGTTTGCGTCTTCAGACCCTGACTCTGTCGGTAAAAAGCTGGACAGTTTGAGTGATGGTGTCAAAAAAAGCTGCGACAGGATGAAGCTGGAACTTGTTGATTTGATTGACGCCAACAAACGCGCGTTAATGAAGTACGCCTCAGAGGAATCGATATACCTCGCGATCTGGACGCGTGAAGGTGTTCTCACCAAGCGCGAAATCAAAGATCAATCGCAGACGATGTCCAAAGCCGCAATCAAGGCGGCTATTCCGCCCCACGGCGCTCAGAATCTGATCTCGGCCAGCTCGAACCTTCGCGAGAGGCACGAAGCTACCACCAAGTCAATTTACGAGGACTTCCGTAATTCAGGGCTGATGTGCACCATGCTCACCGCCCATGAGATGCTTCGCGTCTCGCGTATGCAGATCGATCCAGGATTCACCCATGAAGGATGGGCGCCGTTATTGGCTGGGGATCCATTGCCGCTTACCAGAGGTCCGGCTAAGCTCAAAAACCCTGAAGCTGCATTTCTTGATATTTCGGACGTTCAATATCCGCCCGTTGACTGGCAGCTCTTTCCGCGGGATGCCTACAAGCTCAATAGCAAGTACGTTGTCATCGGCGATCGTGCCTACGCCCCCGTGTTCGTTGAAATTCCGCCGCGCGAGATTCTTCCGTTTTCGTCTCTTTTCGACAAACTGCGGTCGGCAAATATGCCTTGGCGCACCTTGTTCAGGCTCGATGGTGGCGGCCTGCAATACATGGGAACAAAAACCGCAGTCGCCTCGATGCTGTCGTTTACATCCAGCTTTAATCAGCGTATCCACGAGTCCTACAAGCAACTCAAAGCCGTTGAATTTAAAGGCATAACCAACGTGCGAATGAAAATGGCATTCTGCACTTGGGCGCCTGCCAATGATCTCGAATTACTTGCCCGACGGGCATCCAGACTGGCTCAAACTGTTTCAGCCTGGGGCCAGGCCGAGGTGCGCGATGTGTCTGGCGACCCAATGCTTGGGTTTATGTCTACCGTCCCCTTTGTCTCGGAACAGCACTGCGGTTCTTTTGCAGTTGCACCGATTGACCATGTTGTGCGCATGCTGCCCATCCTTCGGCCGGCCAGCCCATGGACAGAGGGATCATTGCTCTACCGCACCATGGACGGCAAGATCATGCCTTTCCAGCCAGGTTCTTCTCTCCAGACCACATGGAGCTACATCCTGTTCGGGAGCCCAGGTAAGGGTAAGTCCGTTCAACTTGCTACGTTGATCCTCTCGTCAATTCTGCGTCCAGGAATTTCGAGACTTCCCAAGGTGGGGATAGTGGATATCGGTCCGAGCAGTACCTATCTGGTGAATATGCTCAAGGACTCGCTGCCAGACGATCAGAAGCACCTTGTGGGCTCTTGGCGCATGCGTATGAGCCCTGAGTACGCCATCAACCCTTTCGATCTGCCGTTAGGCTGCCGGCGGCCCACGCCTGAGCACAAAGCCTTCCTCGTCAACTTGATTACCCAAATCGCAACGCCAGCCGAAGCTGCCGTACCTTATGAGCGGCTGACTGAGCTGGTTTCGAAGGTCATTGATGACATCTATGTGATGTATCACGACGAAGGAACCCGTAGCACTCCCAAAAAATACAACCTGGGTGATGAGCCAGTTTTGGACGCTTTGCTTGTCAAACAGGGATTCGTCAAGGAACGCGAGAGCACTTGGTATCAGGTTGTCGACTTCCTTTTCGCCAAAGGCTACCTCCGGGAGGCTGTCTTAGCCCAGCGAAGGGCTGTACCTATTTTGCAGGACTGCGTGGCATTGTCCCCTGGCGTCAACGAGATGTATGGGTCGATCACAGTGAAATCTGGTGAAACGCTGGTTCAGGCTTTTTCAAGTTTGGTTTCTTCTGCAATTCGAGATTTTCCAAACCTGGCCGCCCGCACAGAATTCGACATTGGGTCGGTGCGCATCGCAGCTTTGAATTTGGAAGAAGTAGCTGGCACGGGATCGAAATCTGCGGAAAAACAAACGGCCATCATGTACCTGCTAGCCTCGTATGCGCTGACCAAGGATTTCCGTATTAACGAAGAAATCGTTCTTGGAATGGACATGCCGCAGCAGTATCTCGAGCACCACAAGAAATTCGCTTTCGAAACGCGGGAAGACTTTAAGTGGACCGTCTATGACGAATTTCACAAGACAGCCAGCAGTGTTGGCGTCCAGAACGCAGTACTCGTTGACATGCGCGAGGGCCGCAAATACAACATTGGGGTGATTCTGAGCTCACAGGGCGCGAACGATTTTCCGCCTGCCATGCGCGAGTTTGCGACCGGAACATTCATCACTGACGCCGGTTCGGACGACAACACGCGGGCACTACAGAAGTACTTCGGTTTCAATGAGACTGCGCGCAAGCTTCTTGAGGAACACGTCAACGGCCCCAAATCCTCTGGTGCCCCATTACTGGCCATCATCCGTACTGTCGACGGCACGTTCACACAGCTGCTGGTCTCAACCCTCGGGATTGAGACCCTCTGGGCCCTATCTACCACGACCGAAGATGTGCTTGTCAGGGAAGAGGTCTGCAAAGTGCTGGGCGGGGCAGAAGGGCGCAGAGCATTGGCCACTATTTATCCCAACCAGGTCAAAAAAGAAGAAGAACGCTTGCGAAAAGCCGGCGTGAGCGATCCAAAAGGTCAAATGGTCAAAAATACCATTGATAGCTGGAGATCGATCAAGGCTCAGGCGGCACGCGCCTAACGTAGGACAGATGCAAATAATCAACGGTGTCATAGGTTGACTTTGACAGGTGTATGAAGTATCTCCTATAATGTTACAAAAGCTCCTTGCTTAAACTTTACTCGCTCAGGAAAACCTATGAACGCAGCTGCTCAAATGAAGCCGGTCCGTGACGACTTCGGTTCTGTTGAAAAAGACCATGATCGGGTTCAGCGCGTTGCGATGGGAAAGGATGAGCTCGAAGTTTATATTCAGGACAGCCGTCCCAAAGGCGCGCTATTCAAATCAGTTGCAGATCTCAAGGGGATGAATGCGAAAGCAATCAGCGCCGCGGCGTCAGTTCCAATTGGTGTCGTCCAGGCGGTGCTTCAAGACGGAGCCATGTCGTCCGTCACCACGGCAGCTGTGATAGCGATCTCTGAGGCCGTCGGCATCAATCTGCAAGGCCTGTGCATGAGCGAAGAAAAGGTCCACGTCTTCGATATGCGTAAAGTTCGCGGGGCCAATGCCAGGCGCGTGGCCGCTCGTGCTGCGGGTCTCCTGATGCGTTCGGCTCTAGTTGCAAAATTGGATCCGAAAACTGCAGCTCACCACGTGATGGAAGGTGGGGCATTCGCCGAATACCATGCGGCTCAATCTGGCAGCAGCCGGGCCATCTTCGTGACGTCCACTGCGCCGCTGTTCGGCTGCCAGTTTGACCTGTCGTCGATCCCTTCGGCTCGGTGGGTAGGTGGCAAGAAAACTGCTCCGGTTCCAGTTGAATCAGCTGAGTTGACCTCCTTGCTTCGCCGCAAGGATCTCAATCGGAACGAATTCGCCCAGCTTTTCAAAGGCGCCGAGAAAACGAGTTGGAATGCAATTCAACAGTACTCCCGTGAACACAACATCTCGCGTTCCGAAGTGATGGAGCTCATGAAGTTTGCCTCTGGTGAGTTTGAACAAAAATCAGCCGAGTCTCATTCCAAAAATCAAAAAACGCCATTTCTGCGTCTTGTGTCGGTCAAGGCCGCTTAAAAGCCGAGCTCGATACAGATGCAAATGAAAGTGCCAAAAAACAAAGTTCCCGATGATCTGACGATCGTTGAGAAATTGTGCAATGAGCTCGTGAACCTGGGTTGTCCCGAGCGTTCAACGAGCATTTACTGCAGCGTCAAAGGGCTACAGGGCGAAGCTCCAAAATCCCTGCGACGTGCCTGGCCTGGAATCTCAGGGGAACGGGTACGTCAGGTGGTGCTGATTGTTGAAAGCCGGTTTCTTCCGCAGCTAATCGAATCGCCCAATGGGAAAGCCCTCGGGGAGGAAATTTCCATCCTCCTGAGTGAAATCTCGAAAGAAGCTCCGAACTCAAACGATGAGATCAAGGACGCACTCGCAAAGAGGTCGATCATAGTCAGCTCGCCAGCCGGCGTGCTCCGGTTGGCCGAACTGTTCCGGGTGCATTCGGACCTCGCAAGCGCGTCCTGGGTCGGGTTGAGCAAATATCACAACGAAAATCGGCCAGGAAGTGGTCTGATAACAGGGGAAGGGAAAACCACCCGCGTTGAAGCGATTGTCCCATCCGATATGCCGGACGTCTTTACCAACTTCCTGAGTCTGGCCAGGCGAGTTTCACGTGGCATGGGCGCCATGTCGGCGCGCAGCGTGGCCGACCTCTACACCCAAAACCGGGGGCTCCCGCTCGGGGAGAGTGAAGCCAAAGCCATGCTTGCACCGTTCGCCATTTATTTGGGGCGTATAGACGGCGATGACTGGTTTACCTTCTACAGCAGCACGAACGAATTCATCTCGAAAGCTGCCGGCCGGGTAACGTCCCTTGGTGAAGCTTCGTTTTCGCTTCTCTGCGACTATCACGAGCGCTTCAACCGATCCGAATACATCAACGTCGACCCTGTCTCCAGAGAGGCCTTGCGCCTGGTCCTGGAGGTCTCCGGATTTGAAATTACCGGCGACGTTGTCACAATTCGCGGAAAAGTGAACGTGAAGACTGTGAGGTCGCTGACACCCATCCAGGAACGGATGATTTCGGTTTTCCGACAGTTGGTCCAGGACCAGCTGATCAAGGACGGATCGAGCGCCAAGGGTGAAGTACCGCGCCATCTGTTCTCGCGAGCATTGGTTGCTGCCGGCATCAACGAGACAACGGCTCACATCTACTTGTCAAATCGTGGAATTTTCACTTGCCATGGCGGGCTTTGCCGGCTCAACGACAAGCTTGCGGCAGCAGCTCCGGCGGCGGTTAAACAAGAAGAAGTTCTAGAGCCAGTTCTACACGCGTAAGGGGCTTCGACCTCTGCCGTCGGGTGGTTAGTGTATCAAAGACCTGATATACTGTTTTCAACTGATCTCTGAGGTCCCATCGCAATTGTGAAGTCGCTTGCACAGCGTCGATTAACGATTTACGGGCCGTTTTCATCGTTGAACTTCACAGAGTCACCATGGACAAATCTGCTCCAGCCCGATCCTCCACAGCATCTTCCGACCCGGCCATTCTCTTTGCCGGTGTCAACATCGCATTGCACAAGGCCTACTACGGCGAACGTACCGGCTCTTTAGTCAAAATTGTTCGCGGTGTTTACGTAAGGAAGGATATTACTCCTGTGGAGCGGAAGGCTGCGCTTCTGGAGCATGCGACCAGAATTGCGGCTTACATCTTTCCAAAGGCCATCCTCTCTGGTCCGAGTGCATTTCGCAGCGGCCCTGTAAACGGCGTTCTCCACATTGCCCAGTCAAACAAGCTTGCGCCGCTTGATGTGGACAAGCTTTTCAAAATCGCTCCGCACGTTAACGCTGATACCGACGGCGGCCGCGGCGAAATAGAAAATGTCGTCGTTGAAGACTCCTTGGGTCCGCTGCGGCTGAGGCGATTCACGCCTGAATATTTGCTTCTTGCAGCATTTAAGCCTCCTACAGCAAAACCGCGAGATATGGCCGCCTTGTCACCGGCCGATTTGGTGGAGATGGTCAATGGCATGCTGAAGGCCACCGGCGCCTCCGATCTCAGTGTTGCATGTGCTCATGTTCTGAATCGATTGCAAACCCTTGCCGGGATCGTTGAGATCAAGGTCCCACTTGACCAGGTAAAGGAGTATTTGCTCAGCTTTGGCGTCAAAGCCGCCGAGCGGCGAATGCACCAGGCGCTTAATGTTTACTGGCATGATCGCGCGGTGGGCACCCTTCGGAACGATGGGCGCTTGTGGGAATTTGAATACGCCCCCTCGATTGGACTGAAGTTGTCCCTTTCGGAGCCGCCTGGAGTTAAGACTCTGGAAGTCCCCAACTTCATGGGATCCATCCTCCCCGAAAATTCGAACACAGACTCCGGATCGATGGAAGACCGGCTCGAACTCTTTGCAGGCGGCACCAGGTTCATCTCCAACATTTCGGTTCATGCCGCCGAGGATGCTGCGAAAATTAAATATGTTCCCGATGTCTTGAGCGCCAAGATCTCCAACTTCAGTACTGAGCATCTTGAATTCAAGGGCCACGTGACGACCCAGATGCGCGACATCCTCCATGACCCGCATCTGCTCAACGAAGCCAGGATGAGCCCGGGCATGCCGCGGATATCTGGCATGCAAGTCAAGATACCGTCGAACCTGGACAAAGCTGGCAATCTGAATATGGCCATCGACCGGTCGTTTAGCCACATTGTCAAAATTGTAGGCGGCGGCACAGAATACTCTTCAATGTGCTCCATGGAATGGTTCAGCCTGACTGTGGCCAAGCAGATCGGTTTGTCGGTTGAGGACTTCGCGATTGCAGATATCGGTATCTCCAGCCCGGCACTCATCGTTGAGCGTTTTGACATACGCAAGGATTTCAACGACAAACGGCACATCCTCGCAGAAGACTTCTGGTCCATTCTCGGTCTCAGGAAAAATGATCTGAAGTATCACGGTGATCTCATCGACGTTGCCGAAGTCATCATGAAGCAGTCAACTAACCGTGAGGCTGACGGTATCCAGTTGTTGGCTCAATCGATGATGAGTTGGGTCATGTTCAACGGTGACATGCACTTGAAAAATCTCTTGATGATCAAGGAATCAAGCGATCTCCGCACTGGCTTCGATAACATCCGCTTGTCGCCGGCCTACGACATGATGTGCACCCAGGTATTTCCAAACGATCCAAAGAGCTCTGCGATTGCCATCGCCGGCAACCGGCACCACACCCTGCATGGCTTCATCCAGCTGGGTCGGGCCCTCGGTATTGGGCCTGATCATGTGGTGTCTATGGCCAAATTTGTTTCTGCAAATGTCGCCAAAACCGGCCACCTGGTTTCCCAACAGCTACCCAGGGTGATCGCTCAACACGCAAAAAGCGTTTCCGATATCAAACTCGCCACACGGCTCTTCGATGTCCGTTGTATGGATCTCATCAATGAGGTCGAAATTTTCAGCAACGGCAACCGAAAGAGCAGGGCTGAGATCGCGCCGCGGATACCTGATGACCAGGTGGACGCAGAAGAACATCGTGAAGCCGAAGTCCGGCGCTCGGAGCGCTCAATGGGAATTGAGGGCGAGTTCGCGAATGAAACGTTTGATGGATCGGGCGTTGATACCGCGGCGATTTCAAAAAAGCGGCCGCACCCTTGAATCTTCAGGCGCCGTCATTGCCTGAAGCGGTCTTGTTGGCTCTGCGCCTTGCCGACAAAACCCCTGGGTTGTAACTCTTCAGTGTCTTCCTGACTTTTGTGACTTCTGCAGCGATCGGCCGGACTTCAACGCCACCGCCGCCGCCTGCACGCCGGCCGTAGTGGCTGCTGGCCGTTCGGTCAACGCCGTGCCCCATCATGGCTGATACTTCTTGCGCTTCAAGCACCAACTTCGCGTTCGCAGAAAAAATGTGCCGTGGACTGTAGATCTGGATCCACTTTTCCGATCGCTTGAATCTGATCCTGCTTTTCGCATTGATCCGATAAAGGAGTTGCTGGCAGCCCTGATAACAAACAAGATACTCGCCAGAAGACGCCAGGCTACGCATGGACTCGCAGAACCGTGACACTGCTCCCAATAGTATGGGGCTCAGTGACGACAAGTCGATGTGCCTGAATTCCCCATGGGCTCGTCCGTTCGTCCGTTTCGCATTCTTCACTTTTAAGAAGGGGCGCTCGATGTCGAGGCCGTCATAGACAATGTTCTCAGGACCTTCTATCAAAGAGGGCGCTACATAGATGAGCTCGGATTGCGTCCATTCATGCGGTCGCGCCCCGCAGATGGTCCCCATAATCAGCCAGGACTCCAGCATGGCCGAATATTGACTCTTCGCCGCCCTTATGAGTCCAAGAAGCTTGTCAAAATCGGTGTCACTAACGCTTTTGGCCCTTCGTCCGCTGGTTTTAGTCGACACCGATACGCAGCTGGATTGGTCTCCGGCTTCGCGCAGGACACGGGCTGCCTCGAGGGACTGCGCAGTTCCCATGGACTCATAGCGAAAAAGGAGGGCGGCTTTGGTCTGGCGCCAAGTGGATTTAGTCCATTCTGCTCGCCTTTCGAAGCTGTAATGGACGACTTCGATCGGAGTAGGGCTATCGATGCCGAGATGCTTGGACGCATGGGCTGCAAACCAAAGCGCGCGTTTTAGGTAGCTTTGTTCGGTGGCTTCTGTCCGAGTCGATTTCTCACCAGGCGCGGGTGCCTGTGGATTCAAGTCGTCTGCCATAAATAAAGTGTATCAGATATGTCTTAAGCACATTCTCTACGAATTTTTGGAGCATCGTATTTGCCGTTGACGTCGAATTATGAATGGTGTAGGATATACACCATACTACGATCAAGGCCGACAAGCATGACCCGCAATTTCCTCTCTTCCTTCATGCTGGCTGCCGTCGCCATGACTGCAGGATGCGCAGCACTTACCTCGAAGCCGGCCGAGACCACGCCCCAAACGCAGTTGGACGCGATCATCACAAAATACGCGGCCGAGGCCACTCTCGCACTACGAGAACTTTCTGAAAACACCGGGGCCACAAAAATGGTGACCACTGGCGGTCGCAACCAGGCGGCCGCAACAAGTCCCGCTGGATCCACGAGCATTGCCGGCCGTATGGGCTCCGTGGCGGTCTCGGCGGCCGTCACCAGCGTGCAACCCCTTCAAACCGGACCCGATAGCGTGACCGGCCCTTTGGCTACCGCGATGAGCGTCCCGCCCGGGCTTGAACGTCTTGTGACGATGAAGTGGACCGGGGATCTTGAAAGTCTGATCCTTGTCATTGGCAAAGAGACGGGCTGGAGAGTCAATGAACCGACGGGCTTTCGGGTATCACCAGTGATCATCGCCCTCAATGCCGATAAAAGGGCTGCTTTTGAAGTGCTGAAAGACGTCGGGGCTATTGCAGGAACAGCGGCCGATGTCGTCATCTCAGTCCCCAACAAAACGCTCACGGTCGCTTATCCAACTCGCAAAAACTGATGAAAATAACCACATTTGGCTTTGCGCTGCTCCTCTTCGCTTGTTTCGCGGCAAGCGCACAAAGCAAGTCTGGGGGCACGCCGCCATCACTCACTGACATTCTGCGTGGAGTACCTTCTTCACCAGAAGGCAGCGGCGTAGCCCCAATTCGATACAACGCGATTCGCGAGACGGCCATGACCTATGGATCACAGGCCGGCCTAGCATACCGAAGCCATGAGATTCTCAAAAATCTCGAAGCTTCAGCCCAGAAACTGGATGTTGTTTACAACTTCCAAGCCTTGATGGTGGAAGGAAATGTCGTTCCACCAGTTCTGACTGAGCTCACGGAAGTCTTCGACCAACCTTCGGATGATCACATCCGCGTGATTGGCAAGGTTTATCGAATTGATCAGCAGGCCCGGTTCAGCTACACCCCGCCAAGTTGGCGGTCGTATGTCCACCGCGATTACGCGTTTGATCAGAATGTTGTCGCCAATGTTGCTCCAAAGTCCGATGAAGAATTGAAGATCTGGCGGGCTTCGGTGGAGGAGGGCTACAAGCTGGGCGAGCAGCTGGCCAACGCCAATCTCAGCGAAAATTTCGCGCGCCTTCAGAAAGACTTTCGGGGAATGATTTTGTACCACCGGATGCTTACCGACGGTATGGTGACCAAACCGTATGTGGCCAGCTCAAACTTAGGTGTCACAAGGACTGCTGACGGCGCCATGCACGTTGGTGAAGTGATTCTACGAATTACCGCAAACCCCGACTTTGTCGACGCCCCTGGGTCTTGGCAGTCGGGCCCGAAGAATGTGATTTCTGATCGGCTGAAGCGCAGCGTGGACCCCGCTTTCGGTGAGCAGATGATGAGAGACGCCCAAAAGAGCGGGCTCGTGAAAGACAAAGGTCGAACCCAGTGAACGCCGAGGCCACAAGCAAGGAGGAGATGTTTCCTGGGTACCGAGAGGAATTCGGGTTTCCCAACGAGCCGAACTTTTACAACGGCGATGAATTAGACCGTTTATTGGTCCATGCCTGCCATCTTGGAGCGTCCGATGTGACGTTGCAGACCGAAGAGCCAGCAATGGCGTACATCCACGGGGAAAATATCCGGATCACAACCCGAGCCATGACTTCAAGCGAACTTGAGGTCATGACAAATCACATCTACGGCCAATCCAACGGCGTAGCTGAGATTCGCAAGGGAAATGAAATCGACCGTCGCCATCAAGTCCAGATCAAGGAAAAGACGGCCCAGGGCACCAAGGTAGTTGAAAAATTTGGTTTTCGGGTAAACATCACCGGCTGTTGGGCGCGCGGTGATGAAAACGGCATGCAGATCACTTGCAGGACCATCAAAAGCCTGCCGCCCACGCTGACAGAACTGGGCGTGGAAGCTGACATCGTCGAAAATCTGTATCCCGAAAACGGCCTCATTTTGGTTTGCGGACCTACGGGTTCGGGCAAGTCGACCTTGCTGGCAGCCGCCATGCGCCACATCATTGAGTTGCCAAACTCGAACAGGAAAATCATCACTGGCGAAGCGCCGATCGAGTACGTCTATGACGAAATACCTCGATCCTCAGCGATTGTCAGCCAACACGAGATACCCCGCCACCTACCTTCGTTCAAAGCGTTTGTCCGCAACACGCTACGAAGGGCTCCCAAAATAATTCTCGTTGGTGAATCGCGTGATAGCGAAACCGTTGAAGCTTCTCTGGCGGCATCAGAAACGGGTCATGCGGTTTACAGCACAGTGCACAGCAACTCCGTGGCCAACACGCTGGCACGGCTGGCCAACCTGTTCCCTACCCACGAGAGAATGACAAAGGTTTTTGAGCTCTGCGAAGCATTTAGGGTGATCGTTGTCCAGAAACTTGTCCGGACCGTCGACGGGAAACGCACACCGCTGAAGGAGTTCCTCGTATTCGACCAGACTGTGCGAGATCACCTTCGCCAAGCCAGTTCATTGCGTGAAGCCGAACAGGTCCTGCACAGGATGGTTGAAAAGTATGGACAAACCATGTTGAGCAGCGCAATCAAAGCATACGAGCAGGGTTTGATTCCATACAGCGAAGTCATGCTACTCGAACGTCAATCGAGTTCGAACCTCGCCGAATCCGTAAATAGTGGATTTCCATCATGAGAGGCGTTGTAATCAAAGACGCCTTCTGGCGAGATTCTGCAAGGTCTCCCCGATTTCTGATCTTCAGCGCATACATTGCCGTCCCTCTCCTTGTTTTCCTGTTCCACATCAAGTGGTGGACATTCATCGTCCTGGTACTGACGATCATCCTCATGACGGTAATTGAATATTTTGGATATACGCCTCCAGTTGCGGTTCTCGCCCTGAGGTCTTGGATGGCCGGGAAAAAGGTCACCTGCCGGCGTCAGTTGTACGACAAGAAGCTCGACATTTAGTGACAGTAAATGGCGTATGAGATATACTCCACATAATTAATTTGAGAGTCCGATGAGTAAAAAACCTGACAACATTGAGCCAGTTTCCAACGAAATCATTGTTGGAGTCGACGACGGGTTCGCAATGACCAAGTTGGTCGTCATGATGGGTGGCAAGGTGGTGAAGCGCTTGACCATTCCGAGTCGCGCACGCTCTGGTGTCCACGGAACTACCGCAATCGCCGGCTCAAGTGATGGTGAAATCGATTCTCGGTACCAGACTGAAGGTGGGACCTTTACGGTTGCCAATCTGACCGACTCTGAATCGGCCCGTTTTGACGAATATCCATTTAGCGGGATGAACCGCGCCATCATCACTCACGCACTTCGTGTCGCAGGGTTGGGTGGAAAGCAAGTCAGAATCGCAACAGGCCTTCCCTTGAGCATGTTCTACAAGGGCTCATCGAACAATACCGATGTCATCAATCGAAAAATTCAGTCGTTGTTGATTTCGGTGTCGCCACTGGACAACTCTGAAGTTGCACTGATTACCAATCACCAGGTGTATCCGGAAGGACTGTCTGCCTGGATCGACTACGCCATTGACGAAATGGGCCAGATCAGGGCCGATCTTGATGAGTCGATCGGCATCATTGATATCGGCGGCAGAACTACCGACATTGCTGTTGTCCTGCCTGGCCGCAGGATCGATCATGCCCGCTCTGGCTCAGCTGATCTGGGTGTGTTGAACGTCATCGAGGAAGTAATTCTCGAGATCAAAAAAGAGCACAACGTCGCGGTTGGTCCGGAAAAAGTCGAGGCAGCACTGCGTACCCGGACAATCAAGCTCTGGGGAAAGCCCGTGGACATCGGCCCTTCGATTGACAAGGCAGTCACAAGCGTCATGGGGGCCATTTTGCGCGAGGTCAATCGCCGGCTGAGCTCAGGCGTTGACCTGGACAAGGTTCTGCTGGTCGGCGGTGGAGCCTATCTGTTCTCAGGGGTGGAAAAGCAGTTTCCGAACGTGGAGATTCCTACCGATCCCGAGTATGCAAATGCCCGAGGCTTTGCCAAATACCTTGGTCTCGCTTAAGGGAAATCCGTGGCCGCAAACATTGGCGCAAATCCCTTCCTCCGTATCACCATCGATACCAGGGAAACGGGAGAACTTCATTGGGTCCACAGCATACCCAAGTCGCTTCGCGCAAGCGTGTTATCCGCAATGTTGGCCGACTCCTGGCGTTCAGGGCGTGCCGAAATACTGATGGACGTGCTTGGGTTGGATATCAAGAATCCTTTGTCGCCTGATGTTGCCCCCCGAGCCGAAAGAGCCCAAAACCCTGTAGCAGGCCGCACACCACGCACAAAGGCGGCAATCGCCAAGCCTGAGGTCCAGAAGGCAGCATTACCCGCAGAAAGGCCATCTAACGGTGAAGTGCCTGCCGCCGCGGCTGCCGCTGCAGGTTCGGAAGGTAAATCGACAGACACCCGCGATCCGCCCCCCCCTTTGCTAGTCGAACAACGTTCGTCCAGCGTCAAGGGGTTCTTTGGTGAACCAGCATAGAGCGACGAAATGAATACTCAAGCCACTTTCAAATATGCGATGTTCGCGCTTTTCAGTTCACTCTGCGCATGCGCCCACGGCGGCCTAATTCTGGAGAAGAAGGTTGATCCGCCTGCGAGCAGCCAACCTCAGCGCGCAACAAGGCTGATCGACCAGAGCGCGAAGCTCAACTCAGTTTCAAAATTCAACCGTCAGCGAATAGACCTCGAGTCCCGTGTCAGTTCCCGCATCACGCAATCAGGCACGCCGCCGGCCGAACTGCCAGCATTGATGGGCTTTGGCAATGATGTGACCCTGGAGGATGCCCTCCGCCAGATTCTTCCAGCCGGTTGGAGTGCCTTTTCTGACCAAGACCTGGACATGGATGTCAAAACTGACTGGCAGGGCACCCGCACCTGGCCGATGTCCTTGCACACGGTCCTCACGCGCCGTGACATGCGGGCCCATATTGACTGGACCGAGCAGGAAATCATGTTGTTCGTTCCGCAGACCAAATCAGGGCCGCAACTTCAGGCGAAAGTACTCGACCCTGAAGTTCCGAGGCCGCCACCTGCAAAGGCCGCGCGCGCGAAAACTGGGGAAGCCATTTGGGAACTCAGCCCCGAGCGGTCTCTGAGGGAAAACTTCCGTATTTGGGCAAATCAAGCCGGCTGGACCCTCGTCTGGAATGCGGTACGGGGTGATCAGGTGGTCGACTACCCTGTTGACGCGCTAATCGAGTTCAAGGGGGACGTGATGGGGGTTAGTGGCGCCATGGCCAGGGTCATCGCGGCGTATGCCGATGCTGATACTCCTCTGGAAATCGAGTTCTACAGAGGTAACAAGGTTGTCGAAATTCGACTCCATCGTGACCCGGGCGCAAAACCAACTGCAGCGAGATAAATCGGTATTCGAACCAACCCGCCTTTGTGAATGTTCCAAAGCCAGCAATGACCCTGCTGGCTTTTCCGCAATTTAGGAAACCATGTCGACCTCAACACAACTTCCGCGCGTAATGATCATTGACGATTCGCAGACGATCCGGGTGGAGGCCACGCGCTTCCTGCAAGATCAATATGAATGCCTTGGGTGCGAAGACGGCCTCGATGCCATTTCGAAAATCGGCAAATTCGAGCCTGACCTGATCCTGGTCGACATCGTCATGCCCAAGCTCAACGGGTATGAAGCCTTGAGCATCATCCGGCTGAACCCCAGGTTTGCCAAAACCCCGATTTTCATGATGAGCGGCAAGGGTGGCATTTTTGACATAGCTGAGGGCCGCGTATTGGGCTTCACGGGCCACATCACCAAGCCCTTCAAGTCTCAGGAGCTGAAAGCCCTCATCGAGCGTGCTCTAGTGGGCTGGACGCCCGCAGCGGCCGGCTGAACGGTCACGTATGCGCACGAACGGCCTGGTCGAACTCCAAAAGAAGATTGACGCCTCCGTGGCGTCCCTCAGCGTGGGCGAAGAGAAGTTGCTAGTTTTTGAGGTCTGTTCCGGGCACTGGGCAATCGACTTTCCCAGCATCAGTGCCATCTCGACCTGTGGGCAGATCGCGCCACTGTGGGTTCGTGAGGGAGTGCCGCCGGCCATCATCGGTATGAGTGCGTCTGACGGTGAGATCCTCACCGTTATTGACGGCGGGTTGGTGTTCGGCATGAAGCCGGTGACGATCGATCTCAAGAGTCGGTTGATCACCTTTGAAGAAGGGCCACTGCGCGGGATAGCGCTGCTGGTGGAAAGGATCCTTGATCCGATCCTGAAAAGTGATCTTGAAAATTCGCCCATGGTCACTGTAGTCGGACTGGAAGACATCGCGTCCAAACTGAAACTGAGCAACTGATGACCACCACAAAACCCGCCAGCAAACAAAACATCAGCGCACCATCGTTCACGATCGGTGAGTTCACAAAATCACAATCCACTGGATTCGTTCTCGGCTTCGCGCTCATCATCGCGGCCGGCGCCTTGGTTTGGTTGGGTGGGCAAATTTCCCGCTTCTACCTGGATACCGAAATCGCGGCGAGGCAAGTAATGGTGGTTTCGAACCTTGCGATGAGCGGGGCTGAGAATTTCCAGACCGGGGAATCGTCAGCTCTTGGGAAAGCTGTGGAGATGAGAGTAGCTGCAGATGCAGCTGTCCGGGCGTCAACGGATACAGTGTTTGGCGCTGGTTTTGAGCTGATCAATCCATCGTATTCACGCTTCAAAAAGCAGTGGGGCGCGCTTCGGGCCAATCTTGAGCAAATTGGCAAGAAAACGGCTCTGGCGGATGCGTTTTCGCTGGCGATGTCCTCCCAAATTGATAGCATTTCGAAGTTGAACAAACGCCTCGAGGGTGGGAAGATTTCCCAGCGCGGCGCGGAGTCGCTTGCCAAGTTATCCGCATATTCGGAATCGGGCATCGGGTTGGCATCCGTAGGCCGTGCCGAGTACGAAATCAGGATGGCCGCTTTCCATTTGGTCAATACTGAAGTCAAGCCTGAGTGGAGCTCGATCGAACGTGTCATTGCAGGACCTGCCAAATCTGCGGTATCGATTCAGGTTGCGACCACTGAAATTCAGGCGGTTGGCGCCTCTGCGAAGGACGCAAACACTGGCGCTCAGCTGGTTGGCAATGCCGTCACCACCAGCAAACTCGTGCCAATCTTGTTCATGTTGGCGGCCATAGCATTTCTCAGTGGCCCTGGCATTCTGGCACTGTCGATGAAGCGAGGCGTGGAAGGTTACGCTTTTCGCTACAAGTTGGCTACGGAAAAGTTCGTTGGCGGTGAGGAAGCTGTCGTCAAGATCGGAACAGCCATGCAAGCCGTTTTGGCCGGCAATCTCGACGTCAAGATGGCGAGTCGGGGCGATGAATTTGCCTCCATCTACAAAATGATGGTGCAGCTGGTGGAGAAGATTCGCCAGGGTAACGCTGACTTCAAAAAATTGCTTGCGAATGCAGGGCTTTCGGATGAAGCTCTGATGCGCGTCAATGAGAGCTTTGCAGCATCGACTGCGGTATCAAACGAACTCAGCGAGTCGTTGGCGACATTCATGTTGGAGGTGGTACGCATCGACATTGACGCGAAGGCGGCTGATTTTGCAGCCACCCTTGCATCAGAAAGGGCAGGGGACTCGGACCAAGTTATGCGCGATTCCATGTCACGCACTGAAACTATGCGTGACGCCATGCAAGACGCTTTGAAGAACGTCAAGCGGCTGGGTGAGCGCAGCATGGAGATGTTTGCATCCATCGACAACTTCTCCCAGATCACCGAGCAGATTGGCGTCCTTTACCTTAACGCTTCCCTGGAGGCCGAGCGGGCAGGGGAACACGGCAAAGGTTTCCGGGTAGTCGCCAACGAGGTCCGAACTCTCGCGCGGCGTTCGGAAGAGTCTGTCGACAAGCTTTCGAAATTGCTTCACGGCGTGCAATCTGACGCCCGCATTGCTGCTGAAGCGGTTGATCGCTCCACCAGCCAGATCGTTGCCGGTTCCCACATCGGGGTTGTCGCTGACTCGCTGAGTGCCTCTTTGGGGGCTGTGTTGACCAATATTGCCTCGATCTCTACAGCCATCAGTGCCGGCAGCGGGCGGGTTCGTCATGCTGCCCATGGCGCTTCAGTTTCCATCGAAAAATCTGGCGCCATCAATGAGACCATTTCCGCTCAGTTGTTGGCTTTGAGCGGACACACGGCAACTTCAATGGACCATGCAAAGGCTTCTACTGAGAGGTTCGCAGCTACAGCAGCTGCTTGAGCCACCTTCCGCCCGCTACCTCCTAATTTACAGGTCGACTGAATGCTCACTGACATCAACTCAAGCGGAATCAACCTGGAGCACAAGCATCTCAATGCCTTGGCGGTGATTTCTACCGCATTTGGCGCAGAGCTCAAGAAAATTTCAGCTGCCCTTGGTACGTACGCTGAGGATCCATTGATTTCCAGGCTTTCCGAGCCTTTTGGCATGTTGCAACGGGCGGCCTCTTTCTGTGGTTACTGGAGCATCGGCGCGTATGTTGGCGCAATGCGCGAATTGGCACTCCTGATTGAGCGTGAACCCATGGAGACCATCGGCCGAGTTGAGTACACGGAGAGGGTCAAGACACTTGGGGCGGGTGTACAGGCGCTTGCTGACTACCTGAAAGACATCTCCAAGGGCTTGAACGCTTCGAATGCGCCGCTCAATGACAAGTTCAAGTACATCGTTCGCAAATGTCGCCCCAGCCTCCTGGCACTTGAACTCCAGGAAGCCAAAGAGATTTTTTTCATGCCGGTACCGCTCTCGCTGGAGATCGAAGCCGGCTGGAAGCCGGCACCTAGCGCTTCCCGTGAGGCCTTTATAGCCGCTGCGCGCCATTCTTCAGAAAACGGCCTGGCTAAGCTTGACGACCTCGTTGTCGCCAATCCCTACGCTGGGCTGGCAGGAATGCTGGAGGGATTCGCATCCCAAGGCGGTTGCATCCAGAAATTTGAGGTATCCAAGGCGGTTCGCGAAGAGCTTGAGCGTCTTGTCGATTTCTTGTCTGATCGGGAGCCGGTGGTTGCACCGTCCCCGGATGCGTTCCTTTTTTCGCGACTTTTATACGCTGCGGCCCACAACCTTGGCGAAGACCACAGGAATCAGGCTTTCCGAAAACGATATTCGTTGTTGAATCCCGCGGTCATGAAGAATCACGAAGGCGTGATCAACATGCACGGGTTGGCCAAGGAGTATTCCGCCGGGATTCAGAAAGTCCTCAACGCTTTCCAGCAGGCAAACCTGATGCGTTCTCATGGACGCGCTGCATTGGCTGTAGACATCTTGAAAACCGAATCCGCCAAGCTCGGGTTTGACTCTTTTACTGAACTGACACTTGTACTCGAGCGAGAAGTCCAGAAGCTGGTTGAAGTTGCCCTTCAGGATGATGAGCGGGAGGCGCAGGAGCGCGAGGCCGCTCCAAAATCGCCTCCTGGCGAGCAGGTTGCGTTTCGACCAAGCAATGAAACCACCGAGGCTTGGCTGCGATGCGCTCAAGTACTTTTCCTCATCAAGGAGGCTGTTGAAACCTGGAGTACGGCCTCTTCCCAGGAAGAGCTGCTGAACATTGCTGCGCGCGTCAAGGCTGACGGTGTCATTGACGTCTGCTCCTCAGTCCAATCACGCAATCGCGACCTGGCAATCTACAAAATTGCCGCGTGGCTTTCCAATGACCTTGATTCATTGAAATCTGCCATCGATGTCGCTTTCCGCCAGGCTGCTGACAAAACACTCAAGCAAGAAGGCGCAGTCATCTATGCCGACATGGTGTGCAAAAAGGCGCGCCCGATATTCACGCAAATCCGTGGGACTATGGAAATACTGGGCCTGAGCCAAGCGGCATTGTTTGCCGGCCTGGTCCAGGATGCAATCTGCGACGGAGAAAACTGGACTACCCCAGAGCTGCGCGCGGCCATGTTCGATCAAATAACGCGCTACAGCGTTTTCATCCAGCGCTTACGCCCGAGCACTCTCATCGACGTCCAACCAGAGGAATCGGGCATACCAGCCCTTGCCGCTGAGGGAAGTCCCGGTGATGACACCCCGGTGATTTTCCATGTGGAACCGGGCGGCATACCGCTTGATGCCGAAGTTCTGGTCGCTACCCAAGCTGTCGAGGAGCCGGCAGCGGCCGCGGCGCCGCACGAAAGCGATAACGCGCCCATGGTAGCCGAGGCCCAAGACGGCTCGGTTGTAGCGCAAGCTGACCAAGCTACGGTCTCTCTATCTCCAGACAGTGTGCCTGCCCTGGAAACACCGCCAAACCCACCCGCAGCAGCTATTTATCCTGTTGCCGAGGCGAGATTCGCTCCGTCCAACGATGCCGTCGAACTCGGGAGCGCAATCGCCGAACAGCTGCCAATGCGGGCGCTTACCGAAATTCAAGAGTCCACTTCCGAACCCGTCTCCAATGGCGGAGCCTTGCCGCCGGCCGCAGCCCCTCCTGACATAAAAATAGTCACTTCCGAAGACCCACCTCGGACGTCTGTCGCTCTCGATTCCTCTTTGGCACCGATCTCAGCGACGATGACCAACGCCCTTACTGTCGACGCTGTGATGACCGAAGATGGAAGTGAGGTTGGTTCGCCGGCTGCCTCCGCCACTGGCCTAACCACGGCTGAAATCAACCCCGCAAGTGTTGAATTCAAGACTGACGGCGCTGACTCAGTTGTGGCTGCGGGCCCAACAGAACAGCAACCCGCCCCATCCATTGTCGTTTCCGTTGCAGAAGCTGAGGGCCCAGACATGGCTGCAGCTTCTCAGGGAGCGGATGTCGATCCGGCACCGGACGGCAACGACTTTGATTTCTTCGGCGCAATGGAGATGGCCCCGGCACGTTCGGTCGAGGAGCTCACGCAAGTTTTCCTCTTGGTCGGGCCAGAGATCGAAGACAGTGTTGCCGATATAGACGAAGAGCTTGCTAAAGTCCTGATGGAGGAGTCTGAGCGCTGCATGAGCGCCATTTTCCAGGGGCTCGACGACATTCAGGGCGCGCAGGAAGAAGACCAGATCGAAATCCTGGCCAGCATCAAACGTGAAATCCATACACTCAAGGGCGCCTGCAGAACCTGTGGACTGTTGCGCGCCGGCACGATCTTTCACGCAATGGAAGATGAAATGGACATGGCCGCCGGCAGCTTGCCGAGGTTTTTGGAGACCATTCAGGCTTTCGCCGCCGGCATCGAAGGTGCGCGCGAGTTGCTGGAGTCCTTCAGGAGCGATTTTGGCGCCCGCGGAGCTGGCCAAGCCCCAGGCGCTGCACCGCAGGCGTCAGAAGCCCCCTTGCAGGCCGCCCTTGATGCGCCAGCGAATGCCGCTGAAGTCCCGCCGGCGGATCCCACCCCTACTTCCCAGCTCGACAATACGGCTCCGCCAGCCAACAGCAGTGTTTCCAACGATCTCGTCGAACAGCCGCCCGCTCCGGGAGCAGTCGTCGTCCAATTTCCCAAAGCTCCGATCCAAGCCCCAGCCCCAGCTCCAGCCCCGGCTGCGGGCGCTGTTGGTGAAGACAGCATGTCCGAAATCCGAAGTGTTCCCAAGTCCCGCAAACCGATTGAAGAATCAGTCCGTTTGCCGATCAGCTTGGTTGCACACGTAGGGCAGGGGTCCAGCCATGTCCTGATGTCGAGCCGGAAAATTCAAGAGTCGATTGAACGGTTTCGCAAAGTGGCCGTCAGCCTCGAGTCCAACGTCAACCGAATGACTAGCGCGCTGCGAGCGCTTGAAATCACTGCAAGCGCCAAAATTTCCGCCACATCGGCATCAGGCTCGTCCGCGGCCGGCTTTGATCCGCTGGAGCTTGATCGCTACACCAGTCTGCAGGAGACCATCCGCAGCTTGACTGAGACACACCAAGACGTGCTGACAGACATCGCAGCACTGAAGTCAGAACTCAACGACGTTCGCCGGGATGAGGCAGACCTTACGGAGGTCGGGGACGCCCTGCAGCGCGATTCCAGCGGAATGATGCTGATGCCGCTGGCTACGCAAGCCGCCAGGCTGGCCAGCGTTGTCGAACGAGCCAACGCCGACACGGGCAAGAAAGTCGAGCTGGACATAGACGGAGACTGTCGCGTGCCGGCGGCCGCAATGGACAAGCTGATCCCGGTGTTTGAGCACATCCTGCGCAACAGCGTTGCTCATGGCATTGAGGCAGATCGGGCAGCAGTTGGCAAATCGCCAGTAGGGCGCATTCTGATTTCTCACCCCGACACAGCGGTGGAGTCCGGCGGCGTCATCAACATTTCCGTTCGCGACGATGGCGCCGGCATCAACCATGACCTGGTGCACAAAATCGCCCTTGCCCGCGGCGTTGCGAAGCCTGGAAAGGATTACTCGCGGCAGGAAATTCGCGAATTCATCTTCGCCAACGGATTCTCGACCTCCGAAAAGGTCTCGCAGTTGTCCGGCCGCGGCGTCGGACTGGATGTGGTCCGGGACACTGTTTCAAAGTTGGGCGGTGTCATCACCCTCGGCACGGAGGAGGGCGCTGGAACTGAGTTCACGATCACGATCCCTACCGATGCCGCGACCATGGTCACCCTGCCCGTGTCGGCCGGCGGCTTTTCGGTGATGCTACCCATTTCGATCATCAAGGAAATCCTGCCTTTGGGTGTTGGCTCTTCGGAACGGGTGGAAATCGGTGAGTTTGGCGTCAAGGTCGACGGACGGGTCATCGACATCGTTTCATTGCGGTCAAAGGTGCCGTCCACCGCGCGGCAGCAGGCTCAGGATCTGAGTGCTCCCGGCAACCCGTTTTCCTCCGGCCAACTGATACTGATGCGTGAAGGTGGCGGCACGCGCGGCGTACTCGTGGACTTTGTGCGCATGCAGTCGCGTGTGGTTGTGACAACCCTGGGGCCTTTCGTCAAAGGTATCCCTGGTTTCATCGCCGGCACTGTCCTGGATGATGGACGCGTTGGCCTGATCGTGAATCCAATCCGTATGGCCGATGTCGTTGGTGACGCATCCGACCAAAACGCCGTCGGATCCAAAAAAACTGCAAAGAAGGTCATGATCGTCGACGACTCACCGTCCATGCGCCTAGTCACCGGTCGCGTGGTTAAGCGCATGGGATTCGAAATCGAGACATGCGCAGACGGTTTTGAGGCCCTTGAGCGCCTTAAAACCGGAGTCAACATCAGCGCCTTTTTGGTTGACCTGGAAATGCCAGGCATGGACGGCTTTGAGTTGATGACGCAGCTCAGGGGTAGAATCGACCACCGCGATACACCAATCGTGGTCATCAGTTCCAGGACTGCTGACAAGCACAAGCTGAGAGCGGCCTCACTTGGCGCCTCCGAATACTTGGCTAAACCGTACGAAGAATCGGCCCTCGAACGTGTTCTCGACACCTTTGTTGCCAGATAGAAATGGCAGCCATGAAAGTTTTAGTTGTTGAGAGCGATCCAGTCGCAGTCAAAACGATTGCCGACACCATCGGAACTCACCTCGGCTACGCCGCTCTGGTGGTTATCACGCAAAGTGCGACCGCGCTGATTGAAACTGCACGGCGTGCCGACCGCAAATATGACGCGATGGTCATCAACACCGATATCAAGGGCAGCAAAGGGTTGGAACTTGTCCGCGCCATGAGAACGGTCGGCGACCTGACACCGGTGCTGATGGTGGGCGATCAATTCTCACGGGAGGATTTGGTCACGTGCCTTGACGCGGGTGCCGATGACTACATGGTCAAGCCCCTGGATCCCCTAGAACTCGCAGCCAGGCTTCGGGCGATCGCGCGCCGGATGCAGCTTATGGAACCAGTGGCCACCAAAGTTGGGAACCTCATGTACGACAAAGAGAAGATGCTTTTCTTTGTCGATAAGAAGCCAGTGTTCATGAGTCCGCGCGCATCTGTCGTGCTCGAAGCTTTGTTCAAGCGTAGTGGCTCCGTCCTGTCGCGCGACTTCCTGTGCGCTCTGACGCCGGAAATGATCAGCATCGAGGCTCTGAACATCCGGATTTCACGGCTTCGCAAGCTGCTGAGGGATGCCAAGTGCACGGCAACTATCAAGTCGCACCATGCCGTCGGATACGAACTGGCCGAGGGCCCGGCAGCGGACCAGCAATAGGCGGTGATCCTGGATCATCCGGGCGCCACACAAATTTTGACCGCGGACCCGCTTTTTAGTCCTTAATAAGCGACTTCAACCGGTTGAACTTGGCCCCTAAGCGATAAATTTACATGCAGACGGCAGCCGAATTCCGTCTGTCCGGGCTGCGCCCGCTGATACAATAGTGGTGTAACGTATATCCCATATAAACATGAATACACCTAAACGCCCCGGTTTCGGATTCGTCTCCAAACTCACGGTAGCCGCCATTTGCCTTGGAGCCATGTGCGGCTTGGCGATGGCGCAGACACCAGCCGCCGGCGCCGCTGCCAAAAAGGTGCCGGAAGGCCCAATGTGGCGCCTCTCGGTCGTTGCGGAACAGGTGCTCGGCAGTCCGGTTGACTCCATCGGGCCGTCACCCATCGAAGGTCTCTTTGAGGTCGTTGTCAAAGACCGGATTTACTACATCGACAAGTCGGGTAAATATCTTGTCGATGGGCACGTGGTCGATGTGGCCACTCGTTCCTCGCTGACGGCGAAAAGGAAGCTCGAAATCGCCGATGCCGATCGCGTTGAGTTCAACCCCCGGGATCTCAAGTTCGCTGATGCCATCAGAACCACCCAAGGCAAACCGACGCCCGGCCGGGTCCTGGTAACTTTTGAAGACCCACGGTGCAAGTTTTGCAAAAAGCTTCACGCCGACCTGGCTGGCATCAAGGACGTCGTCATCTACACATTCCAGGTCTCCTTCCTCGGGGCTGAATCCAGATCCTTGAATGAGGCCGTGTTTTGTTCGGCTGACAAAGCCAAGGCATGGGCTCAGGTGATCGCCGATGGCCCCAGGCCGGCGGCCGCTGCAGGTAAGTGCGATCTGTCTGCCCTTGATAGGAATACAGCCTTGGCCCGCAAGCTGCGCGTCACTGGCACGCCGACCATGTTTTTGGCTGATGGCCAGAAGGTCGTCGGCGCCATCGGTACCGAAGCACTCGAAAAGGCCATTTCGAACGCCTCGAAACGCAAATGAATTAACGGCCTTCGGGCTTTGAGGCCATAACCGGTATGAAATGATTGCTCTTAAAAGAAGAGCGTCATCCACCAGGGGGCTTCTCAAACAAGTCCACTACAGGTACAGTGATTTCATCCAAATCAGCCATGAATTCACTCCATAGTTAGAGTGAAGCCGATCTGAATTGAATTGGATCCCCGCAAAAAATAGACTTGAGAGGGTCGCGGATTTGAGGGCTGGTCAAGAGCGAGGCCGTTAATTCATTTCTGTGAATCAGGTACATCTTACGCAGCGACCCATTTGACGGGCTTGGGTCAACGGGCTTAGACTACTGTGCATATGTACAGTACGACTACATCCCTCTTCGAAGATGCCGTGGCCTGGCGCGCCGAACCGCACCATGCTTTTGACGCCTTTTTGGCTTCGGACACCTACAAGACCACCAATCGGTCGTCTTCCAAATTGCCGGCAGACCACTGTCTCAGCGGTTCCTCCGCGGCGGTCTACCAGGTCATGTTCCGCAAGTACCTGGCTTTCGCCAAAGGGCGCAACTGCAGCTTCGCCATGGCAACGCCTGGCCTCATCGACGAATTCCTGAACCAGGAGCTCGGCCGCAGTTCCAAGGACACCCGCACCCGGTATGCCCGGCTGCTAGAGCGGGCGTACACGAAAGCGCTGGAAGTAGGGGCTGTCGACGCCAACCCGGTCACGGCCTTCACGATCACGTCAAAGGTCGGCGGTGAGAACAAAATGCCGCCGTACGCCGTGCGCCCGATCGAGGTCGTTGCCTTGCAGGCCTGGCTTTCCCTTCGGGTGCAGCGGCTGCTGGCCAGCGATGCCGACATCAACGTGAGCTGGCGGCCGGCGCGCGATGCTGCCATGGCCGCTATCTGCCTTGGCGCAGGCCTGCGCTGTGCCGAGCTCACGGCCATGCGGTTCAAGCAGCTGACCTACAAACCAGGGGCGCCGGCTGCCGAGCGCTTTGCGTTTGACATCCCAACCTACGCGAGCGTTCCGACCTCAAAATTCCACCAGGCCGTGGCCAGCGCCGCCAGCGTTGATGCCATGGAAGCCTGGTGGAGCTTTCGCGCCGGCAGGATGCAGGCGCTGATCAAAACGAAATCGGAGAACGATATCGTTTTCCCGTCGGGGCTAAACGACAAGAAAATGCAGATTTCGACCCTTTTCACGAATCTATCGAGCCTGGCTGCTAACGCCGTGGATGAGGGCGCCCTTGATGCCTCGAGATCGTGGGTGTTGACCACAGGTGCAACGGGGCTGCGCCGCGCCTTCATCATGAGCTCCCTGTCTGAGGGCCGCGATCCTGATCTGATGACGGCGCGCCTGGGGCACTGGGATTCGCGATCAATCAGGCGATATTCCGAGCGCGCGGCCTTGGTGGCGTCAATGGAGAGGCACTCAGCTAGAACAGCTGCCGCGAGCTGAGTTTCAGTCGTGCAAACGCGGCGCCAGGCCCATCCTCGGTGTCCAACACCATGACCAAGAACCATCCTGGCGGTGGCTCTGGCATCCATCCCAGGCAGGGTGTGTCGGAGTCGTCCGGGGTGTCATCACGCTCCGTAAACCTGAGTTCATATCCAGCATCGCTGAAGTAAGAGAGAGCGGAGCACTCATCAGGAACCAGGCCCCAGCGGAAATCGGGATGAAGCCAGAGGCCTGATTCATCGGGATCGAAAGGAGGGTGCTCCCGCGGCGGGGCTCGCATGAGGAAATGCGCACCGGTAGGTGGCCACTTCAGCTGACTGAGCACTGACATGGCTACCGCGGCCGCGCAACGCGGGTTGCGGAACTGGCCGTCCAGACTGCAGACTGTCCACATGCAGGGATCTGGTCGTTCAGTCGAAGATAGATTAGGTCAATGCCAGGGGAAAAATGAGTCACGACGAAAACAGCAAAGGAAGTGTATGTGATATTCTAGATGCTAATCCATCAATTTATCGAGTACCACAATGCAGACCCAAGGCATACACACCTCAGATCACCCCATAGGTAGCGAGCCGGCCACAGGATCCGCTGAGCAGGCTCCAAAATATCCTGGCTTCAAGTTTTGCGGTATTCGCGTCAGCTACATCAAGGCTGACGGTCCCTTGGGATGGGGGCACGACGAAGGTGATATTGTGGCCAGCAACCTTTTTTCGATCTCTTTACTCTACGAAAAAACACCTTCAGTGGAGGGCGTTCCCGTCGGGCCGCCAACCGCAACCGGCCTGCGGGTCGTCGCCGGCAGGCATTCAGTCTGGTTTTTACGCTGAACGGAGGCCCTGGAGTACGTCTGGCGGGCCAAACCGGGCGCGGGTGGGGTACCAGGTCAATCTGCCCGCGGCGGGGCTTTAGCCAACGCTCCTGGGCGGCGGAACGGCGTTCAGATCTTCCTTTTTCAGCTTGAGGTTCCCGCCGTCATTAGGCGGAAGCATCACCCAGCGCCAATCGTTTCGAGTTGAGCCGGTCTCTTTCATTTGCAAAGCCATAAATTCCCAAGGACGAATCCAGCTGAGCATCCGCTCCTCGATGCGCATTTTCGACGCGGCCGTACGCCAGTACATCTCATCAATTCCCAAAACCATTTTGGTCGCCAATGAGCTGAGAAAAGCGTCTGGAAGGTCCGCATTCTGATTCGCAGCAATCAGGGCCACCCCAAACTTGCGGGACTCCCTGGCCAGAGTGCTCAAAATATTGTTTTCGTCGTTGTCGACGTAGAGATGGGCTTCGTCCAGGATGAGCACGTCGCGAATTGACTTCTGCTCACCGCGCTGGATTGCCTCGGCAAAGATTTCCTGCAACCGGAACAGCACAAACATCTTCTTTTCTTCAGGTCGCAGAGCATGGAGTTTGTACGTCCAGACCGGTGCATCGTAATCAAACGGCGCCGGCGTACCTTTGAACAGTCCGGTTGCCCGCAATCCCTCGAGCCGATCGACGACTGACTTCAGAACCTCCGTCGAGTCGTACTTAATCAAACTGTCGAATTCATTGCCAGTGCGGATTGTGTTGACATAGCGCACGTAGCTGTCGATCGCATTGTCGCGGGCCTTATCGAGCGCCTCGAGAGCTATGGGGTCCTCGCGCTCTCGCCCAGACCGCACGGCGTCGATTTGACGCTTCTGATGGGCGGAGGCATGACGGCTGAAGATTTCGAGATTGGTCACCGCGTCCTGGTCGGCGCCCATGAATGAGATTTTCAGCAGCCGGTTTGCGTAGATGAGGACATCATTGAGCGTTGGATGGGTGCGTCCGACAGTTTTTGGAGGCCAGCGAAGCAATCCATCCCGGTATTGATCGGCATGGACCCACCAAAGAGATTTGCCACCATCCCATCTTGCCCCAAGCGCCCTCGCAGCATCTTTGTCCTCGTAGGGACAGTCGAGATAAAGCCTATTGTCCGATCCGTCAGAGACCAGATGGGCGTCATGTTCGTTGACAACCCAAGTTCTCGGATCGTCAGGATTGAAGCCGTGGCTTCGGTAGACATCCGTCAGGACATTCCGGATCACAGCTTCCTGCTTGACGCCCAAAGGCGAGGATGTGGCTTTGTTGATCGTCTTGATGAAGTTCTGAATGCATTTGCGCACACCCCCAAAGTAAGGGTCCGGGTTGACGCGCAGGGGGTTCAGGCCGTAAGGGGTGAGCTCAGCAAAAATCACTTCGCTGGCATTAGGGATGTCAATGTCGCCGTGAACATCAAAAACATGAAACCTTGTGCGGCCCGAACTCTGTGCCTGCATCCCGGCAATCAGGCGCTTGAGCTGGAAAGTCTTTCCGGCGCCTGACATCCCGATCAGAAGGGTATGGCCGTTGATCAGCTTGCCAAAGTCCCAGCTGACCATCTCAAGGGCGCGGCCATGTTTGTATGCGCTCGCGCAGAATCCGAAAGGGACTTTCATTTATTGCCGTAGTGTTATAGAATATATGTTACACCATCGGTCAACCATCGTCAACGCGACGCTTCAGGCCGCAACTGCATTTCACCCTAGTGAGTTAAACATGACCGCACCTGCGCCATGAACATGGTTATTTTGGAGTCTCAGATAAGGGCTTTCGAATCGCAGGTTCGACAGTCCATTGAGACCATTCGACGCGCTGACTCCTTCATCTCTCTTGCTAGAACGGCAAAACTTCATCCTCGACCAGGGCCTATGATCCGGCACTTTCCGCAGATCAGGAGGACAACTCACACGTTGGGAGTCGCCATTGCGGACCGGGCCAGCGTCCTCGTTGAAAACATGAAGAGCGACCTGGTCAAGGTCGCTGCCCAACAGGGTCTTGATGCATTGCTCAAAAAGAGTGGCGAGTACCACTGTGATCTTCAGTATTTAAGCGGTTACGCACCAGTTGCAGTGAATAACGGCATCCGGGCAATTCAGACGGCCCGACATACGATGCAAACCATTTCTACAGAGTCCGCAACACCTGTCCCTGCAAGGCACAAACCGGGATGATCTCCTCTACGAAGGAAGCATTTCCAAATCCTGTCTATGGTGCCGACCGGTGGCAGGTTGGCTGGGGCAGGCCACAGGATGATCGCCGGGGTGCTTTCGTGACCTGGAGCAGGTTAACGGTCAACCTCTTCGACTATTTTTTGCTAAACATGGTGGGTAAGCCGAAGGAAACGTTCGAGCTGAGCGAAGTGGTTGAGAGGCTGCTGCCCCCCGTAGGGTGCACTTGTGATGGGGTATGGTTCGAAATTCAGAAAGGCAAACTCCCCAGGCTGGAGGGAAATGCCGGCCAGATGGGCAGGTTCATGCAGACCCTCCTGGAAAATGCGGCCAGGAGCTTTGGCCGGAACTGTCCAATCGTCCGCATAACCGCCCACCGAGGCCTGCAAGGATGGATTGTTTCGGTGGCTGACAACGGCATGGGTCTTCACTTCGACGATCACGAAGAAATATTCAAGATATTCAAACGTCCCGGGATCGCGCGCGCTTACGAATTGCCGGACACCGGCCTGGCCTGGTGCCGGCGCGTCGCCGAACTCCATGGCGGAAACCTCTGGGTGACCTCAGCCTTGGGGCTCGGAACGATCTTCAGCTTTTCAATCCCAGATTCACTTGTAACGTCGCAGTTGCCTGAGGCATGAAAGAAGCCGTAATCATGACGGTTGCAGAGGACCAGCCGGCGCCTCCAGCGAATCCGGCGGTTCAGGGGCCCCTCATTAGCGATTTCGGCGCCCTGGTGGCCGTGCCCGACCTGCCTGCAAAGCCTTTCGCACCTGACAGCGCACGGCCGGCGGCCAACACGGTCGAGCACTTCCAGCTTAAGCAGGCTCTGCAGAGAGCCAAAAAGGCCGGCGTGCCCATGCGAGATGTTGCCTCGATGGTGGCTTTGACGTATTCCGGGAAATGAGCCCTCAACTGTCCGCATACATCAGCCTCGCGCTCGGACTTTGCTCCGGCGCCTACCTTGTGTGGATACTTGTGCGGCACAGCAGATCTAAGTCCTGGTCAAGTACACCAGGGGAGGTTCTGGAAAGCAATATCGAGGAAGACTCCGACGGATGGGCACCGCGTGTGCGGTATTCCTTCGAGGTGATGGGGAGACGATACACGAACGACAGGTTGTACTTCCACATACCGCCGCGAACGCTCTATGAGCGAGGCGCCGAAGCGCATCTTGTCCCTTACCCGGTGGGCAAGCAGATCGACGTCTACTACAACCCACAAAATCCTCAGGACGCCGTTCTCGACAGGCGAATGCCATTTTGGCTGCCTGTTTTTTGGGTTTGCTTCACCGCACTTCTGTTGGGGATTGGGTTGGAGTGCTGGAACTCTTAAGGCAAAGATTGAGTGTTCCGGTGCTACTCCTGGTGGGGACCGTTGACCTGTCCGGTCATTTCATCGAATCAGATATCCGTTTCGCGTACTACCCACTTTCCATAGATCATGTCGTGTGGGTCAAGCGCCTCATCGTGGAGGGGATAAATTGGAAAATAGGAATCAGAGCCTATCCAGCTGCCAGGTTCTATTGAATCGAGATAGGCCCGCACCCTTTGGACAGCGGTGTCGGAAGCATTAGTGGACGCGCCGAAACAAAATTGCAAAGGCCGCGCATTGATCACAAGGGTGTTGATGGCCCTGTACTTCTTTTTCAATAATCGAATTCCAGTTTCCAGGCAAATCACACCCGACTTTGGATCTGTACCTAACTTTCTTTCCCAGGTGAGTACCGTGCACAACTGTTCTAGCCCCAAAAATAACTGACTAGACCAGAGATGCTCCAAGTAGGCGTCGATCAGGATCAGATCTTTTTCTGATGCTTGATCGGCAGCAGAGGCGAGGTCAAATGCAGAAGGGAAAAATTCAGATCGAGGCTTCGTCAAAAAGAGTGAACCAACGGCCACTGCCTTTACCCCATCACTCCCGTCCAAGAGCCGTGATTCCCATTCATAAGAATTGATCACCTCCGACTCGCAATATGTTTTGCTAAGCGAAAGCCGGACTATGCCTGCGGAAGTTTGAACTTCAGTAGTCCGCAAAGTATCGGACAAGCCCCGCCCAACATTCGGTGAAAAAAAACATGGTTCCCACGTGAAAAAACCGCCATTTTTCTATCGATTACGGATCGTCGATCGCCAGGGGTCATACGGCCTCACTCAAGGATTGCTGACAGCCACATTGTGGCAAAAAAATAAGCGGCGCACCACTTTCGCAATGCGCCGCTTAGGCTGCTGAGCTCAACTCAGCCTGGAGTTCTTCGGAAGCCTCGCTGCCAGCCACTCATGCACGTCCGCCCGGATGTTCCTGCCGGCCAGCAGGAAGTCCTCAAAGCGGTTCGGCACGTATGGCAGATACACCAAGGGCATCTTGGCCTGTTCGGGGCTCCTGTCGGCCTTCCTGGCGTTGCAGGAGGCACATGCACTCACCAGGTTCATCCACGAATACGGCCCGCCCTTGGACTCGGGCGTAACGTGTTCGGCTTGGAGATCCTTTTCAGCGAAGACCTGAGCGCAGTATGCGCAGCAGTAGCGGTCGCGCCTGAGCAGCTTAGGCTTTGTCACCGTTGGAACCACGTCGAACAGATTCACGGCCGGCTTCCCGCGCAGCGCGATGATCGGCTGGATCACGAGCTGGGACTGGCGGCCGCTGGCCACGTTCCAGCCCCCACGCAGGGTCGCCAGTGGGGACTGGCCTTCTTCCCACGCGACCGTGCCCGTCGCGTAGTGCAGCGCAGCCTCCTCAGGGGTGATCCATGCCTGGGGCGTGCCCTGGATGTCCAGCTGCAGCACGTGCTGGTGTCGACGGTGGTTCGTGAGCATGGGGTATCCTTTCTGATTTTCTTTGAGCGAGATTTACGGAGGGGTTGGTAGCAGCTGCAAGGATCGAACTCGCGCCCTATCCCTTGTAAGGGGACCGCTCTACCGGCTGAGCTAAGCTGCTGGGGTTGATGATGGTGCGGGCACGGCGGATCGAACGCCGAACCTTCTGGTTAAAAGCCAGTTGCTCTACCGGTTGAGCTATACCCGCTAGTGAAATTGAAAAAATGGGGTGTCCAGCCGGACTCGAACCGGCGACCCTCGGAATCACAATCCGATGCGCTACCAGCTGCGCTATGGACACCAAAAAACGTATGAAAAGGACCCTGAAAATGGCAAATGTTGCATCGCTTCTGAAATCAGAAATAACGCGTGTATCGAAGAAAGAAATTCGCTCTGAAACTCAGGGCCTCAAAAAGGCTGCTGCTGGTTATCGATCCGACATTGCTGCACTGAAGCGCCGCATATTGGCCCTTGAGCAGTCGGTAAAGAAGCTGGCCAAGCCAGGCAAGGCGACTCCATTGGTGGCCAAGGAAGCCGCTCCAGATGCAGCCTTCCGCTTCAGTCCCACCAGGTTGCATGCACACAGGCAGCGCCTGGAACTTTCGCAAGTTCAAATGGGAAAGCTCCTGGGAGTTTCGTCACAGTCCGTCGCGAAGTGGGAAGAGGGCAAGGCCCGGCCGCGCAAGGTCAACATGCCATCCATCGCAGGCTTGAGGAAGCTGACCAAAAACTCTGCTGCGGAGCTGCTTCAAACCCTTGGGGCTTGAACATGCGCAAGGCAGGATTCCTTGTGAAAGTGGTTGCCGGCCTTGGACTTGAACCAAGGACCCCCGCCTTATCAAGACGGTGCTCTAACCAGGCTGAGCTAGCCGGCAAAAATGGAAAAATGGGTAAATGGCTCCTCGACCAGGGCTCGAACCTGGGACATCAGCATTAACAGTGCTGCGCTCTACCTACTGAGCTATCGAGGAAAAAATCGAATGCTTGTAGCAAGCGACGGTTTTCTGGTGAAAAAACTTTCTTCAGCGAGGCGACCGATCTCCATTAACGTCATCCGGTGATGCGGGACCGCCGCTTTTGGATGCCATGAATTTCATGTAGTCAGAGAGGTTCGCGGCCATCTCAGCAGCCGTAAGGTTAGAGTGCTGCGCAAAGCCTTCATCGCCTTCGCCTTCATCATCGTCGGGAGGGTAGTCTTCACCTAGCGGCAGTAGACACGTGCGCTCCGATCCAATGGAGTATTCGTCGCTGTGCATGGGTGCCGTCTTGAATGGATAACTGTAAAGTGGGAGAGACGGCTGACGATTGATTGCATCTAGAAAAACAGGTAACTTTGGGCCCTCGCCCCAGTAAATGTCATGAAAAGGGCTGGCAAAAATGCGATCGAGTTCATGGATATCAACATTCCGATACCAGACGATTTTCGCCGTGTCTACCCTCCCTTTGTCGCGGAGGAACGCGGCAAAATCGCGGCCGCGCAAGCAAGCGAGTGCCGTCTTTTGAAAGTCGAGCTCGATGCCCTCACCGCGCATGGCTCGATGTGAAATAACCACCATGGCATCAGGCATGGCCAGCGCAGCATTTTCAAGGGTTGGCAGGATCATTTCCCTCAAATCAGGGTGCTTTACTCCAAAGTGCCACTCATGCTGTATGGACCCGAGTCGCGGCAAGTGCGGATCGGCATGCCAGGGCATATTTGGAAATCCCTTTACCGTCATCGCAAGCACATCACCATCGTCTTCATAGTGATACAAGCTTGATTGCCCTCGCAGATATGCTGGAATGCGTGCGTTGAGTGCAGGATCCACTGCATAGTGCGGATACTTTCCGCAGGGGCCCAGGATCACCCCTGGACAAACCCGCTGTGGACGATCTATTTCGGGATACTTAGGGAAGCGCAGAACAAATCAACTATTGGTCGTTTGAAGACGCAGCGCGTATTTTTTTAGTTACGCCACGCCGGATTTTGCGATTTTCTTTGTCATCGCGTCCGAT